>Ga0181358_1000102_pt1 | contig 35018 bp, 36 predicted proteins | sample Fa13VDMM110SD_FD_130096 | JGI IMG/M metagenome (GOLD analysis project Ga0181358, IMG submission 130096) | Freshwater viral communities from Lake Michigan, USA - Fa13.VD.MM110.S.D | ecosystem: Environmental > Aquatic > Freshwater > Lake | place: USA: Michigan | collected 2013-09-24 | reverse complement strand
TGGTAGTTGTTGTCCATGTGACCCGTGAAATTCGGATTGTAGTTGTAGCCGTTGGACTTGTTCTCGTAGGTTTCCACCGATCCGTCCGTGTGCTTCACGGTGCGGGTGATGTTCGTCTGCGTGTAGCAGCCAGTGAGCGAGAGGGAAGTAGCGATGATGGCGATGATTCGCATGGTGTTAGGCATTGGTGGTGCTGAATTGGGGCTGTGCAGTGGGAGCGGGAGCGGACGGAGGCGCGATGCGACCCTTCTGATTGGGCGAACCAGGCTTGCGACCGCGAGTGTTGGTGTTCACGGTCAGCGTAGCCACATCGGCAGTGAGTTCGGGGATCAGATAGTTGCCACGACCAGCGCGGCGAGCCTTCGTAGCAGCGATCCACGCGGGAACCGCGATGTACGGCGAGGTCTTCAGGAGTTCCACCAAGTCCTTGCGGGACACAGTGCAGGTGTCGTACACCGTCAGTGCAGTGCGGTTCGTCTGAAGGAACTTGATGAATTCAATCTGACCAGGCGTGTAAGAGGCGAGGAGGGGAAGCGTGTTGTTCGTAGTAGTCATTGAAAGCGTGTCCTTTTACTTTTGGGTGGAAACCCAGTTGAGAATCTGAAACAAATCGGTGACGGTAACAAATCCCTTGACTTCTTGACCGTCCTTGAACGGCACTATTTCGCCGTTCGGTTGGAAGATTGCGACCTCTACAGAGGACGCAAACTGTTCGTGTTGTAGCGGAGCAGTGATGCGGCTCCCGTTGTGATCGGTGGAGTACGCAAGCGCACCGTACACCGCGCTGACCTGATACCCGTTGGGAAACTTGATGCGAATCTGATTGTGTTCGTGAAGCGTTTTCCCCTGTTGGGGTGTGTGAACAATGCGAATGCCGCCTAGCATATGTGCCTCCTATTAGAACGGGCAAGCGTTGGTGTTGTCGGACTTCGGAGCAGTAGCGTCCACGGTGGGCTTCGGCTGTGCGTCAGCGTCCACCTTCGTGTACATCTGCGTGAACGCCTCCTTCGTGGTCGGGTCGAACCGCGACACGCACCGCTCAATCGCGGTCATCTTGTCACCGAACACCGAGAACGCGAACACGATGTCGCGCAGACGGCGCGTGGTGATGATCTCGCTGACCACCTGCTGCTTGAACGACTTGCGGATGATATCCGCCCAAGTCACAAGGTTGTCAAGGAACGCATCATCGTCCACGCCAACGGAGTCCGCGACCTTCTTGAGAATCTTCTTCTCAATCTTGGTGTCCGCGTAGTCCTGTTCGTAGGTGAACGCGAAACGGTCAAGGAACGCTTCGTTCAGGATGTTCGTACCCGCGAACCGACCGTCATCGCTGCCCTTGCCCTTCGTGTTAGCCGTAGCCACCACGGTGAAGCCAGGCGCAGGGCGCACATACTTGCCGATCTTGGGGATGAACTTGCCCTTGCCTTCAAGCACGGACTGCAAGCACATGATGAGGTGACCACCAAGGTCGATCTCGTCAAGCAGCAGCACGGAGCCGCGCTCCATCGCCACAAGCACGGGACCAGGCACGAAGCGGGTTTCGCCGTTGATGAGGCGGAAGCCACCGAGGAGTTCGTCCTCGTCCGTAGCCGCAGTGAAGTTCACGCGCACACACTCGCGCTTCAACTGAGCGCACACCTGCTCCACCATCGTGGTCTTGCCGTTGCCGCTCAGACCCGTGATGAACACGGGGCAGAACCGCTTGGACTTGATGATGGACTTGATCTCGTTGTGGTAGCCCCACGGAATGTAGTTGTCGTCCGTGGCGGGAGTGAAGGTTTCGCTCTCGCCCTGCGTGATGGTACGCGCGAGTTCAGCCGCGTCCGTACCCGCAGTGAGCGCAACCGCGCTGCACTCCTCAACAGCAGGAGCGTTCGCAGTCACGACAGGAGCGGGAGCCGCCTTCGGCTCCGTGCGCTTCGCAGTCTTCGCAGACTTCGCACCCGCAGGGCGACCACGCTTCACTTCGGTGATCGTGAACGCGGCATCGTCCGCGAAGAGTTCAGGCAGCGCGTACACGCCACGCCCACACTTGCGGGTCTTGTCCATGCACCACGCGGGAACAGCAGCGTAGCCCGCCTTGTGCGCGGCGCGGAACAGGGGCGAGAACTGCACCGACTGCCCATTGCAGGAAGTCTTGGCAGTGATGCCGAACGCCGCGAGGTGCGGACGAACAGCAGCAATAAAGGCGAACTGGGAAGAGGTCATGTTGAAAGAAGCGGTCTTCATGTGGTTTATTTTACTGCATTTCTGCCTGTATTTCAAGGCTTGCGGGGACAGCGCGTCCGATAATACTTGCTGTAACCCCTTGTGTGATGGGTGTTTACACTATCTTTGAAAAACTGCCGATTTTACACAGCGAGGTATTCCCCGATGTGATTCGCAACAGAGCGGAGCGCACCGTGCGCGATCTGCGTTTCCATGAACGCCTTTGCAAGCGAGTTGTTCGTCTTGGCGGTGTCCATCTTGGACTCTGCCTTGTCGATGGCGATCTGCGCGTTGCTGCTGATCGTACCGTTCGCATCGCGGCTGAAACGATCAGCGTCCACGATGATGGCGGAATCCCAACCCCAAACATCGCCACGCACGAAACCGTCACGCTTCCACTCGTTCGTCTTGCAGACCATGCCGTAGTGCGCGGGTTCAACCGCACGGCGGCTGTAGCCCACCAGACCAATCCAATGCACCTTGGAGCCAGTGCGGCGGCGCAGGATGTCCACAGCAATCATGCACTGCGGGTGACGCACGGTGTCGGGAACGCCGTTCGTGCCGAACTGAAAGAAGCCCTTGTGGACGCGGTAGCCGTGCGCGTCCTTGCCGTACTTCGTGACGCGGTTCAGATCGTAAGCCGCGCCCGTGCGCTCATCCGTGATCACAACAGCAGTCCTAGACTGGCGGAGGTAGCCAGCGGACGGGGTGTACTTTTGCCAATTAAACTCAATGGCATCGGTCGGCTCACCGTCCGTCAGCACCACGGTGTGGGCAATCTGAATGCGGCTACGCTTGATGAAAGCCTCCACAAGATCAGCAGCAGCAACAAGAGCCGCAGTGGTGGGCGTACCGTTGAGTCCGTAGCGGTAGTCGCACGAACCCATCTGGCGCCAGTTCCACAGGCAGGTCTTTGCAGCCTCGTAGTCCGCGCTGTTCATGCGCGAGGACAGCAGGTTCATCATGGTAAGCCCCTTCGTGGTGAGCAGCGCGTTCTGACGGCGTTCCGAGTCCTGCGTGTACGCAGCATCGCGTTCAGCCTTGCCCTGCGCGGAGTAGCCGTCCTTGATGTTGAAGTAGCCCATGTCCGAGAAAGCGTACACTTCAAACGGAATGCCACACTTGCGGCAGAAGTCCGCAAGGATGAACAACTGACCCATCGTGGACTGCATGATCTGGCTCATGGACGCAGACCAGTCAAGCAGAATCACGATGCCGTGGTTCTTGCCGTCAGCCACGCGGGTGGTGCGGCGGAAGATGTCGTCCGTCCACTTGTACTGATTCATGCGGAGGGTATCAAGCGAACCGCTCTTGGACACCGAGGTGCGGCGCCAGTTGTCAGCAGCCTTGCGGCGGTTGAACGCGGTCGCCATCGTGACCGATGCGGTGGTGTAGTCAGAGATGCGGATGGGCTGTGCCATGTAGCGGCTCATGCCCGAACCACGCATATCCGCGAGGAACTGCGTGTAGTCAAGCACCTTGCAGGACTGCGACAACTCCTTCGTGGTGACGCGCACAATCTCCTCCACTTCACCCATATCGCTCTTCGCAAACTCCTCAAGAGCCTTTTCAAGACTCGCGTTGGTCTGCGGAGCAATACCGCTGTTCATGTCGTTGGACTTCTTCGGCTTGCCCTGTCCGCCACTGGCGGACTCGCCCTGCGGCTCTTCGGTCGGCTCGTCACCGCCAGCACTCGCGCCGCCCTGTTCGGACTGCGTTTCGCGCTCTTCGCCTTCGCCAGCACCTGCGTTGGAGCCGTCTTCGCTCCCCTCCTGCGCCTCATCCGTACCGCTAGCGTCCACTTCGGCTTCGCCGTCAGCACCGTCTTCGCCGTCTTCGGGGGTTTCCTGCGACTGCGGATCCTGCTGCTGCTGCTTGCGCTGCTGCTCCTGCGCGTAGGTGATCATGTCCTGCGCGAGGGCGACAACTTCCTCCCAAGTGGCGACAGTCTCGCCACGGGAGACAAGAGCGGCTTCCTCCGCGCTGAAGCGGATCACCGTACCCGCGTGGACACCGCACTTGAAGTGCAGGTTGAAGCGGTCGGCAAAGATGAGCGCGTTCGTGTTTGAAATATCGCCAAAGAACTCGCGCTCCATCAGGGTCTTGTACGCATTGATGAAGTCAGCCTTCAGACCACGGAACTTCGTCTGAATCATGCGCTCAATGCGCGCGTCCTCAACGATGTTCAGGTACTGCTTCGCAGTGTCCCGTTCGCAACCCGTAGCCGCGCTGATCGTGTCAATCGCGGTGCGCCAACCGTCAGCGGGAGTGAACAGGGCGTGAGCCACTTCGTGACCCACAAGCATATCGTAGAGCGAACCGCTGGCGTTGCTCCACATGGGGAGGTGCAGCGAACGGGTACGCAGGTCAAAGAACGCGGTCGGGATGTTCTGGTGAACAACCGAAATGTTTTCAGTCGCAAGCAGACGCGCAAGCATCGACTTCGCGGCAGTGGGAGCGGACGGGGTAGTGGCAGAGAGAATCGGAACCATGCCCCAATTGTACTGGAAAATGGGCATTTCTGCAAGCATCACCCGCCAAAAATCGTAACCCCTTGTGAAATAAGGACTTACGGGGACAGCGAGGTCCGATAACCCGTTCCCACGCCAATTTTCCAATCGGCACGCGCCTGCACGAGCCGCACGCACTGGTTTCGAGAGCCGCGCACTGAACCCATTACGCGCAACCCCTTAACTCCTCAACACGCACCCGCGCCCGCACGCCGCCTGCAGGACAAATTTTTGAATGCGATTAGAATGATACGGCACCCTATTCTTCACGGATTTCTAGTGTAGACTAGACTATCTAATAGTACCTAACCCGAGGAGTTCCAATGGCTTACATGAAGAATCCCCGCGTCCAACACTTTCTCAAGACCGTGCGCGTACAGTGCAAGAAGTGCAATGTGCGCTTCACCCTGTCCAGTGGGTATCGGGTGAACGCTGGCGGCGAACGCTGTCAGGGATATTTCATTGAACCGTGGCACTCGCAGGGGCATCAGGGTGAACTGCGCGTGGCGGTTGGTGGTCGCCGCACCTCTGACTGGCTGTACACCCTTGTCCATGAGTACGCCCACTTTCAGCAGTGGATGCGGGACGACCCCATCTACAGAGAGAAGGACTACCTGACCCTAGAGCAGAAGACTGAAGCCGAGGCTCTGGAACTGTGTAGGACTTTTAAATTGCCTATTCCACGCCGTGTACTGCTGCGCGAACACCGCAAGTACATGAGGAAACTCGCACGGGAGTGCTGATACATAGGTGTAGGAGACTACACTATGCCCACCTATGAGTACCAGTGCCGTGCGTGTAAACACGCTTTTGAAGACATTAAAAAGATAGACGACCGTGACGCGCCGTGCAGCGCACCGTGCCCACAGTGCGGAAAGCGTGGTGTGGAGCGCGGTATCAGTGTGCCAGTGATGGGAGTGGATGCCACGGTGGGACCAGGCGCAGACTTTAAGGAATTGGCGCGTAAAATGTCACGCGGTCTGCCCAAGAGTGCGCGGCAGAACATGGAACGCGCTGCCTCTCTGCGTGGTCGCAAATACGGCGCACAGTAAACGCATTACCACGCACAACCCTATTTTTTCACAGGTTCCGAAAGGTGGGGCGCAGTGTCGCAAAGTGGGGCTACATTCTCAAATATTCCACCCAATCCGCATTCTGGTGGCACCAGTGCGGGTTTCGGTCTAGGCGATGCGATTTCTACACTCACACACGCTCTCCGCATCCCTGAGTGTGCCTCATGTGGTAAACGGCGTGAATTCTTTAATCGTTTGCTACGCATCTCCTCTGCTCGCACCCCTCTTGAAGGCTACATAATTTCACAGGAGAACACCAAGCAATGAAACTATTTCTTGACCCATTCCCATTCCGTAATCCCGAAAACCGCAGCAGCATTGGCGATGTCATTGCCGAGATCACAAGCCGTGGCGAGCAGCCGAAGCGCAAGGGCTACGCCAAAGTGGAAAAGACTCCTGCTCCCATTCCGCCAAGCAAGTCTGGCAAGCGGTACGACAAGGCGGGAAAGGTCACCGAATCCCACACCCGCGCTCAGTTGGAGAAGTTGAGTACTACCCGTCTGCGGGAATTGATGCGGAAGTACGAGGCGCGTGTGCTGAAGGGCGACCGTGACGCCGCCCGAGAACTGGCAGACATTCGTGGGCTGCTGCGGAGCAAGGGCGCAGGGGCTGCATTGGAGGAAGCGAGCGCGTGTGAACAGGCAGCACTGGCACGGCTGCGGGCAGCAAACGCCGAAGACCTAGAGGAGAAGCCAGGCAAGGCAGGAGAGAAAGCCCACAAGCGGCTCCACAAGACCATCGGCAAGGTGCTGAAGAGCAAGTAACACCAAACCCCCGCAAGGGGGTTTTCTTCAGGCTAAATAGAGACATGAAGGGATTCCGCCAGTACATCACCGAACGCCTAGCCATTGAGGACAACCCCAATGCGTACACGCCACCCGCTACGAGTGGAGCGCGTAGTCGTGCGGACATTGCGTACGAGCGGCGGCAAGCACGGCTTTACGGTGGAGTCATGGCACGGGTAGCCGCACAGGAACTTGCCAAGTCGCAATCCCGCCGCTCCGCTAAAACCACACGCGAACCTTTCCCGTGGCAGGGCATCAAGCGGTCAGGGTGGACAGACGGACAGCCAGGCTGGTGGCATCCCACGAAGCAGTGGTTCACATTCAACCACAATGCAGACGGCTTCCATGTCACGCAGATTGTAAAGTCGCCGCAGAAGTTTGGTATTTCAAAAGCAGAACTAGACGCGGCACTCATGCGGGAAGCCAATTACCTGTACGCCAACAATGTAAAGTGGTACGATGCTGACGGTGAGCGCAAGGATCACAACGCCGAAAGCGTGCGCGCCAGCATTCTGAAGACCGACATTGATCTTGCCCACGAAGTGCAACTCGTTGCGTACAAGAAGGGCTGGCTCAAGGTGTACGGCAAAGACCGCCCATCGCTTGAAGGCACAGAGCATTCGTCCGCCAAAGCCGCACTGCGCGAAATTGGTGGAGTAATGGGCGAAGACACCGATGTGGTGTTGGAGATGCTGACAGCGGATCGCAACAGCAGACGATACAAGAGTGTCCGCGCCAAGGATTGGAACCGCACATGAAGTCTTTCACTCAGCATCTACGCGAAGCCGTGATCTCTGCGACCAAAGCGGTCAAGGGCGCACGCAAGCCACGCGGCTACAAAAAAACCGCTGCAAAGACGTTTGAGCGGTTGCGTGGCGAAACCACCTATGACGGCAAACAATACGCATCGTACACCGACACAGGACATGACAACCCCAATGCTCGTTGGCTTGAGAAGTGGGGACTGCCACCCACAACCGATGTACAGACTCTGCGCCAATACTTGCCGCTGCTGTGGTGGTGGGATCACGGCAAGATCGTGGTGTACGAGATTCCGCAAGGCGAAACCGCACAGGATGTGATTCACGGTGACATTCCTGAATACCTTGCTGCTGCAAAGCGAACACGCAACCCGAGCGGCATGACGGACTATCAGGGTCGCGTTGACCGCTTCCGCAAGACTGTATCGCTCATCTCTGCGGCAACAGGCGAGAACCTGCTGCGGGATCGTGCGCTTCAGCGCGGCAAGAATCGCGTGGCAAACAACCTTGCGCGTATGTTTCCAGGCTACACAGTGGTTGACATGGATGTGGAGGGAGCAATATGAAGGACTTCTACTCTTATTTAAACGAAGGCTCACATGACTTAAGTGATTCAACGAAGACCAATCACCAACTATCCAAAGAACTGAAAGAGGGTTTTGCTCCTCAAATCATAACCCCTGACAACATCATGTTCTATCAGGTTGTTTACGGTTCTATTGCCGCTCTGTGGTTGGCAGGGATTGTTAGTGATCTTCCCCGAACCGTTGGCAATATGTGGAACAACGCGAAGCGCAAATACAAGGACGATCAGGAAACCTCCAAGGCAATGCAGACAGACTTTGCAAAATTGTCTGATGAGATTCTCAAGAACATTCCAAGCGAGTGGTCTTCGCAGCGAAAGACACATCTCAAGAAACTTCTTAATGCGGCGAAGACTCTTTCATCAGCCACAGGTGAAGACAAGAAGATTGAGTACGGAAAACTTGTTCGTGAGATACAAAGATACATGAGTGTCCACGGCAGCGATAAAAAGACAACCGTGAAAGAAGGCGTGGAACACGGCGACACACCGCAGCCCAAGCCCGAGTACTTTCGTAAGCCGTTCAACATCAGCGGCAAGATTGTGCAGTTGCATCCTGTGTTTGATATTCCCGTGAAGACCAAGAAGTACAGGAACACGCGCTTCCGCATTGGAGAACGAGACGGGAAGAGTCCGTATGTGGATACTCCTGGTCAGAAAGCGTATGATGCCAAGATGAGCGTGTGGCGATGGCGCGTTCGCATTCAGACCGATGAAGGGTGGATGCTCATGGGCTACATTGGCACATCGGATCGCAAGGAAGGGTTGCCGCCCATTCGCTTGGGCGATACGGTTGAAGTCACGAATTTGAAGTTGTCGCAGATGACAGGCGGAAATCAGATGACCTACGCTGATTCGTGGGTAAAGGGCGGCTACACCACATACTCGGACAAGGCTGTGGACTACCGCTCCGAAATTTTCTCTCGTCAACTGCACGGAAAGGTGAAGCGTAAAGCCGTATGATAGACTTCCGCTCCTACCTCACCGAACTGTTTGACACAAAGTTTTCCCTGCAACGCATGGGCTACAACCAATTCATTTTTCATGTACAGGAAAAAGACGGTCGCTTGACTCCTGTTCCTGATCGTGGAAGCAAACTCACGCAGTGGGTGGAAAAGGAATTGGGAGTCACGCCAGAGAGTCACTTTGACAGTCTGCATAAGTTCTACACAAAAAAAGCAAGAGTGTATGTCTACTCAGTGGAGTTTACTCCACTTGTGCAGATCCGAAACGAATACCCTGAATTTTTGCTGTTCTACGGTTTGGAGCCTGACGGCATCTACGAGTTGTCGTTTTCTCGCCACGCAACATCGCTTGAGCGTATGCCGCCCCGTCCGTATCCCGTGGGAACAAAGCCCAAGGACATCAGCAAGTTCTATTGGAAATTTGATAGCGGCGGCACAGATGAAGACCTGAATTGGTTGAGTACAGGTGGTGCGGCTTCCGTGCTTGGCGCGGTGGTGGACGCTTCCCGTGAATTCGTCAAGAACAACGATCCCGTTCGCGGAATCATCATTGGAACCAAGACCAGTGCCAATCCTGCGCGTGGTCGCATCTACAAAGCACTTGCGCGTAAAGCAGCCGCCGCAGTGGGCGGCACAGTGCATGAGTTGGACATTGCGCGTGGGGGCATGGCAGCACCCACCATTGTTTGGTTGGACAAACAGCACAAGTTTGGTGAATTGTATCAGGGAGGTAAAGCGTGAACACATTCCGTTCCTACCTTACCGAAGTGTTTGACCGTCCGTTTCCTGTGCGTGAAATGAAGCGGATCGGTTACGGTCCCACCACTATTGAAGTCACCTATCAGGCACAGACCGAAAACGGTCAGTACCTGACCATTGATATCAGCAAGATCAAGGTGAACGGATGGGAAATCAATTTCACGCTTGACGGCTCACACGATCTCACACACGCAGGCAAGCCGTACCGCATACTGGCTACGGTGGTGGAGGCGGTGCGCCTGTTCCTGAAAGACCACATGGAAGCACGGGGTGAACTGCCGAAGGAACTAGACATGGTGTCTAAGACATCCGAAGGCAAGCGCGATGCTGTCTACAGTGCCATGATGAAGCGATTCGGCAAGGAGTTCGGCTACAAGATTGCGGGAACCAATGTGACAAACCGTTTTTCCAGTGTGGAAAATCAGCGAACTGTGACCACAGCCAAACTGGTGGAAGCGCGTGACTACAAGGCTGAATACGCCAAGATGTACGGCGGCGACAATCCTACTCCCAAGCAACGCCGCGCCATGAAGAAGAAGACTGCGCGGAAGCGCGTCCTGCGGCGCATGGGACGCGAGGGTAAGAGCAATGACGGCAAAGAGATTGACCACAAGAACGGGAACGCATTGGATTCGCGTCCGTCCAACCTGAGATTGGTGGCTCGGCACACCAACAGGTCAAAGGACAACAACAAATGGCGGAAATGAAAAATAGTCTCGCTGCGGGAACACGCCAGCGTTACTAAATAATGCTGACAAGCCAAAATCACTCAAAGGAGAACTCTTATGGCATTCACAGCAGACTCGGTCGAACAGGCAAAGGCACTCAAACTCGCTAACCAACTCTCTGCGTTGTACGCAACTTTCGGCACAGGATTCAGCGGAGCAACTGCTGCTCTTGCCGTAGAGGACTACGCGCAGAAACTCGGCTTTGGCATCACTGGTCTGACCACTGGCGCAGGATTCCCTCCGTTCGGCACAATTTTGCCCTCTCTCAATCGCGGTGTCGCTGCTGCTCTACAGAATCCCCGTGGTGAGACAATGGCAAACGGAATCACGCTTGGTGCGGTGGAAGGTGCCACCGTTGGAATCTATATGCACAAGTTTGTCCGCACTGGTGAAGACTTTACTGCAATCATGTTCAGCGGACGCACTCTTGCCGCTGCTACAACAGTTGCTGGCAGCACTTTCCAAATCAACGGAGCATTCACCGCACACACGAATGATCTTGTTGATATTGAAGGAACCCTGTACCGAATCACCAGTGGTATTACAAGTGCAGCAGCAAACAGCAAGTCTGAAGTCACTGTTGCAGGAACCATCGGACAGGTTTTCCCTGTCGCAACTGCACTGAGTCTGAAAAGCATCGGTGTGACTCGCGGTACATCGGGAGTCGCAGGCAGCACATTTGAGTCATTTGCTTCAGGAACCGTAGTCAACGGTGGATTCACTGCTTGCGTGTTCTTCGGAAGAACTGCTGACGGTGGATTCACTGGTACCATTTCGTAAACCTAAATGTCTGAAGAGTTTGATTTTGGCTTCACGGCGGTAGACGAGGAGGAGTTGGGCTTGGCGGCAACGCCCCCAACTCCTCCCGCTCCGTCCGTTTCACCTGATGCAATGGAAGCAATCGCAGCACAGATTGCTGATTTGAGAAATGCCGTGTCTGCAATGAAGCCAGCAACTTCCGCGCAAGTTGTGAATGAAGTAGAGGAACGCGCCAACGCAACGCGAGAAGAGTGCAAGGAAAAACTGCAAGCAGTGGAACGCCTCATCCTGCCTCTCCTAACTAATCTTATGAAGAACCCCGAGAAATCGTACATCAAGTGGGAAGGACGCGCGGAGAAGATTGCCGCACAGATAGACAAGATCACCGCCATCACCCGCAGTTACGGAGTCTGACATGGAAGACACGGAAGACCTTGAACCATACAAGAGCCTACGCACCGCGATCTTTGAGGTGGTAGCCGCCGCCAAGCCGATGAAGCCTGCGGCGAAGAAGCCCGCTGCCGCTGCACAGCAGCCCCACAAGGAAGGCGAGACATGGCAGACTTCAAGCGGCAACTGGGGCGCGAAGAACAAGGCAGGACAGACAGAATACTTTGATTCGGAAGACAACGCGAAAGCGTGGATCGCTGGCAAGTCCGCTCCCGCTGGTCGCATTGCACAGCCAGGCGACACATCTCGTAAGGTGGATTTGGATCAGGACGGCTATGAAAAGAAACCAGAAGTGAAGGGAGCAGCACAGCCGAATGCAAAACCCGCAGCAGCCGCAGGAACCCGACCCGCTCCTCAACCCGCAGGAGGAGCCGCCCCCAAAGCGCAAGCGACAGCCGCTGATACGCAGCGTCAAGCACAATCGCAAGGTAGTCAAAAAGGTGCAGAACAAAAGCCTGTACAAGCGCAACAGCAGCCAGCGGAAGACCCAGAGGTAAAGTCTGTAGCAGGAGAAGATCCGCAGTCTCCTTTTGATTCTCAAAAGCAGGGTGATACAGGCAAGGACAACGCTGGTTTCAAGAAGACAGGCAAGAAGGCAAAGTTCAAGACTGAAGAAGACAAAGCCAAGAGCATAAGAAAGTCTAAACTGATTGCGTCCGCGATCAAGAGCGGAAAGATGACTGGTCCAAAGGACGATTCCGAATCGCTCACTGGCAATGCAGAAGCAGAACGAGCCTATGTTGCAGAACTAAACCACGCTGCTCTGCAATCAGGAATGGGTGGAGATGTCATTGACCACGAACCGTGTTCCAAGATGTTTGCTGCACTGGGCTTCTGTTACGACAATGAGGGCAATCAAAAAGACAAGGGCATCAAGCGTCCAGAGATGCCGCAGTTGTCGGGAATCGTTGACACAGAAAGAACCGATTCTGTTGCATACAAAGAAGCATTGAAGCAAGCCAAGCGTCTTCGTGCTGCAAAGGACAAGTTCAAGACGGATGACCCCACGAAAGAACAGAAGAAAGATGTGACCGATGAAGAGGTGGAGGCTGCAACCCCCTCTCCTGAAGAAATTGGTTCGGTTGAAGTGAACTTTGAAGAGAAATTTATAGAAGCACTGAAGAACGCTGGCTATGAAGTGGATGATGTGGAAGTTAATCCTTCTACTCTTCGACCCATTCAGACAGAGATGCAGGGATCAAAGATTGCAGGAATGTACAGCACAATTGCGGCTGCTGAAGTTGATCCAAAAACATATGGGTCAGAAGCAGTCCGCCTCAAGGCTCCCATCTTTACATCGGGTGGCTATGTGATTGACGGTCACCACCGTTGGGCTGCTATGATTGGTGCAGACATGGCAAACGGCAGAGGCGCAGACATGAGAATGAAGACACGCAACATCAAGAAGGGCGGCAAGGATGTTGACATTGACGATATGGTTGCGTTCTCCAACGCATTCCAACACGCAATGGGAATCACAAATCAAGACCGCAACAGCAAGCCCACTCGCAAGAATTTCTCCGATGCGGAATTGAAGACATCGGAACAGATTGCCAAGGGACTTGGCATCAAAGAAAACAAGCCACAGACAAAGCCACAACAGCAGAAGGAATGGACCATGAGCAAGTTTGGCGCAAAGCGTATGCAGAATCTTGTTGAGTCCCTGAACGAAGCCGCCAAAGCCAAGTTCAAGAAGCCACCTATTGCGGGTGACGAGCCTGACACATTCGGATATGGTGCGCGTGTGCAGCGTGGCGGCTCCGTTGGCGGCAAGATGGGCGTAAAGCCTATTTCTCTTGCAGCACAAGTAACCCGCGATGCCCGTGCTGCGGCTGCTGTTGCGAACAGCGAGAAGACAGCCGCCGACCTGATGCGAACCGTTGAGTCCAAGCCAGAGGGAACCACATTTGAGATTTACGGATCGCGTGACGGCAAGGAGACATCCGTGAAGGTAAAGAAGGTTCGCTACATGGGCGACACGGTGTACATGGTCGGCAACAACCGCGTAGAGTTGCGCGTGTCTGGCGTTGGCTTGAAGGTTGTGAACCCGAAGACGAACCGCACACTGCTTGATCGTGGTGCAGACCTCATCTGGGAGAGCGCGGACTTCTGTGATGTGGGACGCATCACCATCACCGAGATTCGCAAACTCACGAAGGATGAACTCGCAAAGATCCGTCCAGGAATCAATAAGCCTACTCCAAAGAAGTGAGGTGACCCGTGGCTTTTGAATATAAGCCGAAAGACTTTGGATTTTCTGGTAAAGAAGTCCCCTTTGAGCAGTATGTAAAGACTGTGAAGTCTGTCGTTGGCAAACTGTCCAACAAGGAACACCCCGTAAAGTACATGGTTTCTCTTGTGGAACACGCGAATGATGAACTGACGGATGCTGAAATGAAAAAGATTGCGGTGGCAACAAAACTGAATGCCACACAGAAGAAGAACATTCAAAAGTACTTTGGTGAAGTGGTCGGTCCAATATGGACAACGCGAAACAATGTGTTTGGCGACACACCTGATCCAAAGAAGTGTTTTGTGTTTCATCCTTCTGCTGCAAACACTCCGCTCACGGACTATGAAGTGCGAATCATGGGCAAGGACGGAAAGAAGACCGCTCACGCAAGACAGACAAGCAAGACAAAAGCGAACACCGCAAGCAATCTTCTGCGCTCCAACCGCATATCCGCAAAGTCTGGTGCCACCACGAATACCGTAAAGGCAAAGGACATACTGGTCGTGCTGCGTGAGCGCAACGGCGTGAATGAAAAGAACTGGAAGGGTTCGGTGGAGGAGCAACTGCTTGAAGTGATTGCCGAATCAAGCACTTCGGTCGGTCCTCTGAGCGGTGCTGTTCTGCTGATTGAAAAAAGAGTCATAACGAACTACGCTCCCGCAGCCACACTTGAAAAACTGGCAAAGATGCTGTCTGGCGGCGGGACAGTAAAGACTCTGCTCGGAAAATCGGTTGAGGATGTTCTGAACGACAAAGAGGTGCAGTCATTGAAGCCCGTGGTTCAGGCAGAGAAGTCTCTCAATCACTTCATAAATAACAAGGGTAAAGTTGTTACTCTTGCAAACAAAGATGCATTGATCGTTGGCTACATCTGCGTAGCAGTGGAGCGGTATCTGCAAAAGGTGTCGCAGAAGTCCGACAAACTTGAACTTGACGGCATATTCTCTGACGCTGTTGGTGGCATCATAAATTATGTTGAGTTCACGGTGGACGGATCCAATTTTCCCATGTGGAAGCACTACGGCGTGAAGGAACTCAACGACATTGATGGCTATCTCCGTTCAAAGAACAGTCTTTCAACGCGGCTCGCAAAGCGCGGAATGGCGGACTCGTTAGGATTCCAACCAATATTTGGATAACACATGAAACCATTCAAAGACCTACGCGACCACGCATTCTGCTCTCTTCAACGAATCATCTTTGAGGAGTTTGATGCCGAACTCACCGAAGAGAAGATCGTACTTGATATGCCAAACTTCTCCTATGAGGATGTTGTGGACTATTTGGAACAGGAAGGCATTGAGTGGGAGGAGAAGGACGGCGTGATCTACATTCTTGATCCTGTAGAGGAAGCAGAGATCACGGTTGAGGTGGAAGAGGAAGAAGAGGAACTGGACGAAGAGTTTGAAGTAGAGAGTCAGATGTTGAATGAGGTCGCTGCCAAGCGTAAGATAGTGGTACGCAAAGGCAAAAAGCGAATCATCTTCAAGTGCGCTCCTGGCTTCAAAAAGAAAGGCGCAAGAACCTGCGTTCGCCGTCCTGTGTCACAACTACGCAAGATGAAACTCACAGCAAAGCGAACAGCACGAAAGTCTCGCGGCAAGCGGTCGCAAGCGAAGCGAAAGCGAAAACTGTCTCTCCGAAAGCGGCTCACATTCGGGCTGCGACCACGAAAGAAGAAGTGATCCATGAAGATTCATAATGAAAAAAGTGGCAACGGCGGAACAGCATGGGTGACTTGCGCTGAAGGCAGCGCACGGGTCTTCTACACACACTCCAATCCACGGCAACCACTGTCCATGAGATGCGCGGTGGTGAAGGCATCTGCACCGAACCTCGCCGTGGCACTGATTGAAGGCTTGACCCAACTACACTCTCCCACCGTGCTTGTGGTTGAGAGCGAAGCCACCGAGATACGGTACACGCCGAAGATTGCGTCATCGTTTCGCTGTTGGACTCACGGAAACCAATCAGTGTTCGCGGAAGCGTTCTCCTCGCGTGATGTGTTCAACCGCGTGTGCAGTCTTTCGTGCGCGATGCAGAACACGGATTTCGTGCGCGTGAAGGGCGATGAGGTGCAGTTGTACGGCTATCATGCCGTGCTTGGCAAGATACGCGAAAGCACCATGCCGTTTGAGTTCCTGTCCATCAAGGAGGAGTGCGACTACTCCATCAAGGGAGCATCCGCGAACTGCGTTGAGCGCATCGTGGAAGCAGCAGAGAGCGCACTGCCGCACCTGAGCGGAGCGTGGGCTGACCGCTTCTCTGCGGCTCTGTGCGCCATACGAGAACAGCAAGGCAGCGAACGCGGATTCGGTACGCGGTATTCGTATATTCAGGAAGTGGTGACTGCGGTGCTGTTGCCAGCAGTGGTTCGCTTCGGCAGCACACACCCGTTCACCCGCGCAGTATTTTCAGAATTTTCGCAAAGTGCGTCTGCATATGTGGGTGCTTGTGAGGCTTTCTTGAGCGAACACCGTGAAATAGACGGAATGATTTCATAAATAAGCACAGACACCCTACATACTACTAGGAGAATACGATGAGCAACATGAGACAGTATCTTGCGTGGCTGCAACAGAATCAGCAGAACAATCCCGAGTGGAAGGCTGCTAACGCTTGGCAGAACCGCAATCAGACGAAGGTAAACGAGAAAGCCAAGCCGTCCGCGAACCAGTTGCCTGAAGGCACCGAGATCGTGGAAGAGCAGCCCAAAGAGTAAAAATGAAAACATTTGATCATGCGTTCGTTGAACTGAACGAACAAATTGAAAGCGTTGAAACCCCGAACGGCAGGAGATACAGGACTCCTGACGGTGTTTTTCCGTCTGTGACCACAGTCACGGGATGGAAGAAGCGGGCATTCTTTGCCAAGTGGCGGCGCGACAATCCCGAAGAATCCAAGCGAGTACTCTCCCGTGGCACAAAACTACACGCGATCATTGAAACCTATCTCCGAAACAGTCTTACGACAACTGCGCTCGCTGAGGCAACGGGAACGAGCGAGGCGGACTTGTTTGTATCCATGCAGGAAGACATCAATCGCATCGGCAAGATATTCGCCATTGAAGTTCCGCTCTGGTCTAAAAAAGTGGGACTCGCTGGTCGGACGGACTGCATTGGTGAGTTTGACGGAGTTCCGTCTGTTATTGACTTCAAGTCGTCCAACTATCCAAAGTCTGAGGATGCGATACAGGACTACTTCATGCAAGCCACCGCTTATGCGCTCATGTGGCAGGATCTCACGGGACAGCAGTTACGAAATATTGCCATTCTGATCGGGGTGGAGGACGGCGGCTGTCAGGTGTTCACCGCCGATCCCCGCGACTATGTGGAAGATTTGGTGGACGCGATCCGCACCTACCGCGAGGAACAGCCCCTCCAAGTTTCCTAAATATGGAAGCGGAGGACACCTGTGATACGATTCACCGAACACCTGACAGAAGCATTCAAGGCAAAGAGTGGCAAGAATGTCCACTTGGAGCATCTTGAAGACGAAATCCTGAATGACGGATACGCAGGATTCAATCGTGCCATTGCTGCTGTTCGCGGTGTCATGGAAGTGTTTGGCGCAAACGAGCCGACCGCATACGATATCACGGTGAAGTGGGACGGCGCACCCGCCATCATCTGCGGAATAGACCCGAGCAGCGGTCGTTTTTTCGTTGGCACGAAGAGCGTGTTCAATGTGACACCCAAACTGAACTTCACGAATGCGGACATTGACGCGAATCACCCCGCAGACGGACTCAATGCAAAACTGAAACTCGCTCTGAAGTATTTCTCCAAACTCGGGATCCGTGGAGTGCTGCAAGGCGATCTCCTGTTTGACAAGGACACCGTGCAGAGCGAAACCATTGACGGCAAGCGGCACCTTACCTTCCGCGCAAACACCATTACCTACGCGGTGGATCCAAAGAGCGAACTCGGCAAGCGCATCTCTGCCGCAAAGATCGGCATCGTGTTCCACACCGCATACGAAGGCAACTCTTTGCAGACAATGGTTGCCCGTTTCAATCCCGATATTTCGTATCTGAAGAAGACCCGCGATGTGTGGTACGACAACGCTACCCTGCGCGTGGCAGACGGCAGCGGACTGTTCAGTGTTGCTGATCGTGAAGGCATGGAGCGCAGCATTGACTCGCTCACCGCCACCGCCGCTGACCTGAAGACCACGATGAACGGGATTGCGAGGAACGAAGGCGTGAAACAGGCGATCAAGACCTACATCAATGGTCTTGTGCGCGGCAACATGGGCAGCGGTCACGCCGATGTGAATCAGTTGTTGGCAATGATGGCACAGAAGGCGCAGGGCGCACGGAAGAAGCCAAGCACGAAACCCACTCCGAGCATGGAGTGGATCAAGCGCAACCGCAACCAGATCAATCGGGTTTTCGCCCTACATAATGCGTTGGCGCAGATGAAACTCGCCATCGTTCACAAACTTGCTTCACTCAAGGGTGGAGTAGGAACATTCGTGAAGGACGGAAAGGGCTATCGGGTCACCACACCAGAAGGTTTCGTTGCCATTGACCGCATGAGCAACAAAGCCGTAAAGTTGGTTGACCGCCTTGACTTCTCCCGCAGTAACTTCACTGTGGAGAAGACTTGGAAAAAGGACTAACGAGCAGTTGGTGTTTCTGGTACATAGCGGGAGGTGATCCAAGTGGCAAAAAAAGTTGGTGAGAAATCTAAAACTTCGCGTCCATGCAAAACCATCGTGGTTGCTTTCGGACGCTTTCAGCCACCGACCAGCGGACACCAACTGCTCGTTGACAAAGTGGTGGAGACTGCGAAGAAGCACGGCGCAGAACACGCCATGTTCAGCAGTCGCACCAACGACCCAAAGAAGAATCCTCTAACCCCGAAGCAGAAGTTCGGATATCTGAAGAAGTTTTTTCCTGAAGGCAACTTCATTGACAATGCAAAGATCAAGAATCCCGTGGATATGCTGTTCTGGCTTGCGGACAAGGGATACGATCATGTGCTGTTGGTTGGCGGTCAGGATCGGGAAGGCGCATACGAGGCGTTCAAGGACATGATGAAGCCCACGGCTACGGAGCCGCTGAAACTGAAGTCCCTGAACATTGTGAGCGCAGGCAAGCGCAACGAGGACGCAAAGGGCGTACAGGGCATGAGCGCATCCAAACTCCGCGCAGCCGTGGCAGCAAACGACTTGGCGACATTCAAGAGCGGAATGCCTCGCCGCGCAAACCAACGGGATGTGGTTGCCTTGTTCAAGGATTTGCAGCGTGGAATGGCGACTGCTCCCGCAAAGCGCAAGAAGACGATGAAGGAAGGGATTGACTTCCAAGACCTGTACGCGGCTGCGGCTGTTCGCCTCATGGAGAGCGATAAGTACAAGCGGCGATCTGATACGCCTGGTCAGACGGGTGGGTTCTCCAAGCACAACAAAATATTCCCTACCCCGCCTTGTAAAATAGACGAGGACTTGTCGCGGTGGTTCAAGGAAAAATGGGTGAACATTGGTGGGCGGAAAGACCCCAAGACGGGTCAGTATCCCCCGTGTGGTCGCTCGGACACCTCCAAGGGCAAGTACCCGAAGTGCCGCCCCCTGCACAAAGTAAGCAGCGAAACCCCCGAAACGGTGGGTGAGATGACTCCGAAGGAGCGGAAACGCGCCGTGATTCAAAAAAGACGGGTGGAACCTGAAACGGATCGCAGCGGAAAAGGCAATGCTCCCCGCATGACGAGCCATCTGAAGAAATCTAAATAAAGGGACAACAGGAGACTCTTATGGAACCAATGGGCAAAACCCCTGCCATCGCATCTAAACTGAACACCCTGCTCCGCATGGGCTTGGTGTCCAAGAACAATGTTCGCCGCGCCATGACCCTGTTTGCCGATCCCGAGCGGGCAATGAAGAATCCTGCGTACCGTCTGCTCATGCAGGAAATACTCATGGATGTGGTGGATCGTGTGCTGAACAACAAGACCCTGTACACCGCCATTCGTTCGTCTCTTGCAAAAGAACCCACCACCGTCATTGAGGGCGTGGAGAAGGAGCGCGAGAAGACCCTTCTGCGAAGCGGACTGGTGAAGAAGAAGGATGTACTCGCTGCTCGCCGCGCATTGGAGTCTCCTGCCAAGGCGAAGAGCATGAGTTCTTCCAAAATCTACCGCGACATGATGATCACCATGATGGACTCAATGGTGAAGAAGATCACGGGTTCGCCTGTGCTGTTCAATGCGTTCAAGGCTACGCTCGGCAAGGAAACCGTGGAGGAATCGTTTGATGTTCCCACGCAGGAAGGCATGGACTTGTTCTGGTTCTGCGAAGACGCACAAGCCCTCATGGAGAAGAACAAGCCCACGAAGCCTGAACTGTGGTCACGCGCCAAAGCCAAGGCTCGCGCCAAGTTTGATGTGTATCCGTCTGCTTACGCGAACGGTTGGGCAGTGAAGTGGTACAACGAGCAGGGCGGCGGATGGAAGAGTGTCAGCGAAGGCAAGACTTTTTCTGTTTTCTCTAAAGAGATTGCTGAAGGCTCCACACAAATGAATCGGAATACCATTCAAAAGAATGCAGAAATACGCAAGAAGGCAAGAGAACTGCGCTACAAACTAGAGAGCGAGCAGGGACAGAAGAAAGATAAAAAGGAAACCACATGAGCGAACACAAGAGATTCAAGGCATTCCGTAGCGAACTGAACGAGAGCGAGTACAAGGAAACCCTCACGGGCTATCCCAATCGCGGCATTGACACCGATGTTGGTGCAGTAAAGCAGGATGCGGACACCATTCAGAAGATCAACGGTGTTCTCGCTGCTCTTGGTCGCTACACCTATCAGCACACCGCTGAAGCAATGATCAAGATCCGCACACGCCTCAATCTCTTTATGATTGACTTTCCGTGGACTCCGTGGATGTGGCAGAGCAACCCCACTGGCACCTTCACGCTGAACGCCACCCTGTTCGGTCGCGTGGACGGCGTTGATGGCATGAGCGGAAACATCCGCTTTGACGGCAAGGCTAGCCCTACTGCTGGCATGAAGGAGTTTGCGCTTGTGGTCACCGTAGAGCCTGCGGAAGACGGATTCTACCGCGTGAACGCCAAACTACAGCCGCAGATTGCGGTAGTGCCAGAGGGCGTGGAGCATGACGGTGACAGCCTTGATGAGATGGCACAGACTCCTGCTCGTCAGCGGGACATGGAACACGCGATTCAGCGGCACGATGTCAAGGCTCAACGCGGCTATGAAGCCAAGATGAACAAGACGGGCAAGGCTGCTGCCCGTGGACGCAAACTGGAAGACAAGCATGATACTGCTGTGCGCCGTCTGATTGCGCGTGATACCAAGGAATACGAGTCTGAAAAACTGTACGGTCGCGGCGGCAAGATCGTGAAGGGCAAGCGCAAGCCCGTGAAGGAAGCCGCCGAACTTGATGAAGAACTCACTCCTGCTCGTCAGGCTATAATTGATCGTGAGAAGGAAAAGGCTTCAAAGGCTCTGAACAAGGGTAAGACTGCCAAAGAACGCGACAGAGGATACGCCCGTGGTTCGCGCATCAACTACCTTGAACTTGTACACAAGTACGGACGCAAGTCGGACAAAGAAGGCAGTCCGTATCAGGTAAACAAGCGTGAACTGAACAAGTGGCGCAAGGCTGAACACGGCATGAGAGAAGAGGTTGAGCAGATTGATGAGTTGAGCAAGAAGACGAAGGACGCATATGTTGCCAAGCGTGGTTCGCAACTGTCGTCCATGTTGAGCGGACACACCCGTGGCAAGCAACTCACGGGCAAGCAGCAAGCCAATGCCGTGAAGGGCATCAAGACGGCTATGGGCGGGAACAAAGATAAATCCAAACTCCCCAAACTACTGCCAAGACTGGCTACATTTACATTTGGAGAAGAACTCGTTGGCGGTCAGAAGCGGTTGGATGTCAACAAGAACAAGCGTCTTGACGCACAGGACTTTGCCATGCTCCGTGCGAAGAAAAAGCCCATGAAGGAATACACCGAGACTATGGGTGGCATTCCGCTCACCGCACCCGATCCCACTGCTACAAGAGCAGACAAGAGCGGTAAGGGTAAGCGGTTCCACAAGGGCGCGATCAAGTCCGTTGAGGAAGCCGTTGCAAAGGGCAAGAAGGGCAAGAAGCCAAGCCCCCACCAAGGTGCGGCTAATGTGATCGGCAGGCAGAAGTCCATCAAGTCAACCCTGCAAAAGCACGATATGCGTTGGTGATCCCAACGCCCCTACATCATGGACTTCAAAGTGCTGACTCGGGACAACTTCATGCTCTATGCAATGGGAAACTACACGAATCCCGATTGCTTGGGCATGGCTGAGTTCAACGAAGACCTTTCAAAAATCAAATATGTGAAGCGATTGCTGAAGAAGTACTCGCGCAACGGCAGGATCCGTCCCATCCTGCTGTTGAATCATTTGGTAATCATGGGAAATGTGTTTGGTCAACACGCCACAGCCCGTATGCTGTTTCACAAATTAGAGCGCGACATCCACTCTCCGCTGAAGACGGTGCTGCTGTACCTGAACTACATAGATGAGCGGATGATTTTTGATGGGGTGTCTGTGGGGGAGATTCCGCTAGACATGAAACTAGCAGAAGAACTCAAGAGGCTCTAATGTCCAATGCAGTCGTAACTCCACTGTTCCCTACTGGCGGTCGTGTCCGTGCGTGGTGCGTTACTTCTTTGGCTATACGAGCCACATCAGCAAGCACCGCATCGAATGTGTCACTTCAGGAACAGTTTGATGCACTGAATTTCGTGGATGGGTACAACCTGCGTATCGGAGCGGAAACCGCAAGCGCAACAGACAGAATATTCTTCAAGTTTGTGACACCCATGCAGGACTCTGCATATCGGGTATTCATACAGCCTCGGATGAATCCGATGACCGAGGATTCAGTAAACAGCAACAGCACCAGTCTTGAACAGTATCGTCTGTGTTCTGTCCTGAACACCAGTGCCGTCCAAAAGACAAAACAGGGATTTTGGATTCGTATGGGTGTGTCTAGCATCACCACATGGGTAAACGCACAGAAAATAATCCGCCCCGACAGCGTTGAAGGCAGGCAGTCAAGTACTTCAAACTCTTCCCGAAAAACCATTGCCCTATCGGTAGTAGTCCTATGAGCAGATCAGCATCACAAATATCGTCTCTTCCGCAGAACTCGCCCACTTGTGATGCATGGGCTGTGGTGTCCTTTGCAAACGCTCTTGGAGTCGTGACTCCGCAGATACTGACGAATCAGAGCAACGGAATAAGCAATCCTCTCCGTGCAACGGTTGCGTCAGGCAAGATCGGTTACAAGTTCTCTCTGTCGGACACCGCTCGTTTTCTGTCGGGTGGGTATGTCACCATAGTGACTCCTCAGATTTCAGACACGGCAACATCGCTCAACCTGTGGAATGTGTACAGTGATTTCGTTGGCGGTGTGGTGACCCCAAACGCAACAGCGCAAGACACCGCGTACTTCAACGAGGCAAAGACCACGCTCACGCTGACAAGCCACGAACTGCGTACTGATCTGAGTCTATTCCCAAGAGTCACCGATGAGGCAAAGACGGACTACAAGGCGAACATAGCGGTGTTCTCGTTGGCAACGGATTCCAACAGGAGCAGCACCAACGGCGGCGTGACGGGAGGAACTTTCTCCGTGGCAGGAGAAGGCGGCTTCGGGCGCATCGGTGACACCAACACATCTTCTCTGCAAAACATCGGGTTGTTTGACTCACAGAAGCGAGTTGCCGCTGCCTATGGCACCATCGTAATTCCTGCGCGTAAGAACGCCAGCACTGTACTGGCGTACATGGAGGACGGCTACAACTCATATGGCTCGGAAGACGGCTACAAGGCAGGAATCTCCGCAGGAGGACTATGCACGATAGATGTGCAGTTCACCAAGCCCTTGGACAACGCGGACTACTGCGTGATTCTTTCACGCGAACAGACATCAGGACCGTCAACGGTATCAGACACAGAGTTTGCCGTTCCGTACATTCGTGGAGAGAAGACCCGCAACGGATTCCGCGTAGAGGTTGCGCGACTGTCTGTGGTGAACGGCGTGATTGAGCAGGGTGTCACATCCGATTTCTACGGGTCGGGATACTCGGAAAAGATCCACTTCATGGTTTTCGGCGGCACAGACGAGCGCATCGCTTCTTCCACCAGCACCGAACAGGCGTGGACAACGAATCCCTATCTGAATCTTCTGTCCGATCCTGCTGGTCCTCTTGATTATGCCGTGTGGTGCAGTTCGTGGATTGATCCTGACTACGGTGTCACTACGGGGGGCGGACTTCCGCGAGTTGTGTCTGCCGCTGTGTGGGATGTTGAATCAAGAAACTACGCTCCGTACTACACAAGCACTAGCGGTGGAGTCACATATACCATTGTTCCTCGGGATCCCACCGATCCAGACTTTTCCGACACATACACGGAGGCACCAGCGGGTCAGAACGGATTGAATGCGCTTCAGTCTGGACTATACGGCTGTGTTCCCCTCATACAGAACTATCAGTCAGGAGGTTCTGGCGGAATAGAAGGGTCAAACGATCCTGCATTCGGAATGGATACACCGACAAAGCAGATCATATGGAGAACCATAGATCGTTTGAAGACCGTTCCGCAAGGAAGACGGCATTTCTATCCTGTTTCCATTCGATCACTAGGCATCTTCCCGAACTACCGAAGCAGTCTGTACCACCGACAGGAGCAGTACTTCAAGAATCGTGATGGATTCACATGGTCGGGCGGACTAAACGGAATTACGAGTGTTGGATATCGTCTGCCATCTGGCACAAAAAAGCAGTGGTATGTCTACGACCGATCCAATTCTCCAGAAATATGGGGAATCACTTCATACAATGGTCTGACCATAGCAGCGGGATACGCCTCTGGAGCAACCACCATAAGCCTTTGGGCAGGAGCAAACGGACTCACCCTTTTCCACAACGACAGGTTGTGGTTTGCTGGTGGATCTGTATTGGTTAGTCCGCCTGCATACAACAGTCTTGGTCTTGGTGTCTGGACGGCTGCGGCGGGACAGAGCAGAGATATAATCGTATCTGCCACCTCGTTTACTGGAGTTGTTGGAGCAGGAAACTCTGCTTGCAATGTGGAACAGAGCGTACTCGTTCTCGGAGCGACATTCGCTGCGGGAAGAACCATGATGAGTACTCTGTTTGCCGATTCCCAAGCGCAATTTGGTGCAAGCATTCTTGAGAAGTATCTGGCTGGCGTGCATTCAGGATTTGTTGAAGATCGACTGGTCGGACAACAGACCGTACCGAACACGCGATTCGACTATCTGAATGATGATGCCGAAACCATTTCATATGCGGGACTGTACTATCTCGGTCAGAATGACGGTATCACATGGAATCGCAGCAGCAGCGACTACATCTACAGAACATACGCAAACAGCAACAAGTTCAACGGAATAACCGCAGACTTCTTGTATGATGATCTCGGCGTTTCGGCAGGAAACACCGCAAGCGTGAATCCAAAGGATCCTGAACAGTTATGGGCGCAACTTCAGGGTGACTCCCGCATTACCACATACAAGTTCTCTCCCACTGGTGTCACCACGGACTCTTCACCCACCGTGAACTCGCTTTTCGTGGAACTCTACAACGAGTTGTGCAAGTATCACGGCAAGTATTATCGTGGAGTGTTTGAGCCAGGCATCAATGGATTCGTGCCAGATGATGCATATGCTCAGATGACCGTTGCTGCGGTCACGCTTGGTAGCATTGCTGGACTTACGGGATGGCTGTACAACGCGTGGACAGGTTACGATACTGGATACGGCGGCATCAAGAAGAATTACCCGCTTTCTAGCACGGAATATCTTGGCGGAAACACCTATGTTGGCGGACAATGGAACCCAAGCGCAGCAGAATTCGACCTATACGGTCGCCCCACTAGGATCAATGGTGCAGACTCTGGCGTTATCAGTTACCTGAATCTGGCACAGGGCTATCCCGCGATGGCGTACACATACATTCTGCGTGAACTGTGCGAGGGACACTACCGAGCAATCATGTGGAAGCCTGCGCTTGACAGAGGAATCTGCTGCGGAAACTATCTGCAAGTGGGACCATGCAAGCCAAGTGAAGCACTGTTCTATCAGGGCGGAAACATGGAACCGACCATTGCTCCGACAATACCTCTAGAGTTTGATTGCGCTCCGAGTTTCTATATTCAGTCTGGTGCGACCACATCTTCATCAAATCTCGCAGCCGCTGCTTGCTATTTCCCGAATCCAGTCAATAACTTCGGAAAGAAATACCTGTTCAACGGTATTCCCAACACTCGCGGATCACGAAGGCGGATGGGAGAGAATGTTTTCTCTCACGATGACCACACAAGCGGATACGGACACTTGCCAAGAAACGGAGCCATCAGATTCTACCACAGAAGCGGACAACGCTTTGCATCTGCTGCGGACTATCTTGGTGGCATTCGCAACTCGTCTTGGTTCGGAATCACCGCAGGAGATCCTGCCTTCGTCAAGGGAATAACCGTATACGGATCGTTCTCTGCGGGCGCAACCGCTGTTCGTGTAAGTTCAGGAAACACATTTATTCCTGGCGACATCGTGCGGTTCGGAAACTACAGCACCACGGTGTTCAACTATGTGACTGGTGGAAACCTTGGGGTCGGCGGTGGCGTGACTCTTCAGTTCAATACCGCAATAGGTTTCACGGGAACCACAGGCGACACCCTGTTGTATGAAACCGCGTACAGCAACTCGGCATTCGTTGGCTTCTTGCAGCGGATGCGACACCTCCGCGCCATGCAGAGAACTGATCCTGATCTTTGGAAGCACTTCACGCCGTGGAACAGCGGACCGACAGACCTATACGGAACAAGCCGACCCGACAGCCGTTGGTGGTGGGAACTCATGTATCACCTGTACTTGGCTGGCGCAAAGTATTTCATGTTCTGGTCTGGTGGTGCAGAGGTTGTCGTAGGCGACCGCGTGGATCACGGACTTGTCTATGTTCAGAAAGTACTGAACAACTGCCGCAAGATCAGCGGAAACAGCAAAATAGGTGAACCCGCTGTCATGGATTACGATCCGCTCAATGCAGATGTGATCGTGTCTGGAGGAAGAATTCAGAGTGGATCAAATGGTGGAAGATACCTGTGGAGACTCACTGCTAGACCTGGACCGCTCCACGAGGCAGTCACGCTCACACAGAACACTCGCGCTGATCTGCCTGCCACACTCACGATACCTGGTGGAACAGCCGCAGACTATCCTCACGGAACCCGTGGTGTGTGGCTCATCACGAAGTCCTCGGTGAAGCCAGAGTACACCATTGCTCCTGCATCTCCCGATGCCCTTGATTCCATTGCACTTGCAAAGGATCAGTACTATCCCATCATATTCTTCTACAATGAGGGAGGTTATGCAAACGATATTGCGGGTGTGACATGGGCAAACTGGACGGAAACAAGCGTGGCTTGCTTCCAAGGAGATCCGCTGTCGGCATCCGAACTTCGTGCGTATCCGTGGAATGCCAACCCAACTGACCTGAACAACACGCCGTGGCACAATCTTGTGTATGAACAGGTGATTGATGCGTACAAGTGGGGAGCAAGAAGTTTTCACCTGTATCTGCCTTATGGTGGCTACGCACGGGATGTGTATGCGTCCACTTACGGAGCATCGGCAGGAGGAAACTTCCTCCTGTATCAGCAGTTCAAGGACGGGTACACGCTGCCGTCTCCCGCAGGATTGACGCACCAACAGCCAGCGCGTTGGAAGGGATTCCCGCAGGCTATAAACGCCCTGCTCACGGGAACAATGGTTCCTCCCAACACGCAGAGGACTCCTATCACTGAGCCGTGCAATGTGTATCTGTACCTTCCTGGCTTGATGGGATGGTCAAACTATCGCCGTCACTCTTGTGCGATATGGAGGAGTCTGCCTGGAACCACTGCACAAAAGGACGCTGCTTTCTACGCGAAACTTGATTCTATGGTTGATGTAATCAAGAGCATGAAGCCGTCTAGTCCTACAGGAAACGGAAAACTGTCGGTGAACCTTGATGTGGCTCGTTCAACCGCTACTCCCGAAAGTGTTTACCTGTATCGCACCGTTGGTGATTCAACGGCACCATCTGCTTCTTTCTCTGGTGCCTATCTGACTGATGCATTGGAGTTGAGCGACTGGTATGTGAAACGGAAACTAGAGGCGGCAGGAATACCCGTCTTCATAGAATCAAGACCATTCAACCGAATGAATCAAGTTTTGATCTCCCCCACCGCGACTGGAATATCTGGTGCGGTTGGTGTAACGGCTTCCACTGGTTGGCAGGGCGAATTCGTCACATCGGACGAGCCGTGGTTCTGGGGATCAACAAATCCGCAGAACTATTCTGAATCCATCAAACGGTCAGAGATCCGCCATCTGCACCGCATGAATCCACAGGGATTCCGTCTGTCGGACATCGTGGTGCGGGGAGCAAGCAGCGATCCTTTCGGAATATATCACACCATAGCACGGGGAAACAGTTTCCTCAACTTCTGGAGAGGTGATGCATCGCTTGGTGCTGGCGGATTCACCACAGACGGAGACAGAACGCAGTACACGCCCATCGCGGCTGTAGCCCATCTGTATGCGCTGTCCGACCACTACAGGCAGTACACGAACCTGAAGAACGGAAACACCGCAATGAAGGGCGTGTGCTTTGCAAACTTCAACTCTATTGGTTTCGCTCTGAGCGAATTCAAGAAGGATGGGGAAAGACTGGTTGAGGCGCAGGGTACGAATGAGACAAAATACGCACGGTATAGCGACATTCACCCCACTGCCTGGCCAGTATGGAAAAATAGCGATGTGTTTAATGGAGCGTCTTTTGATGCCAACCCGCGAACATACGCAACTGACCACCAAACAAAGTTCTGGACGGCGAATGGTAAGCAGTTCTGGCAGAACAATGTAATGACCTCAAATTTCAATGATTTCATCACCATGTTGTCCACATTCAGCGCAACCGCCGCACCAGCGTTTGCAACGGCACAGGGGTGGGCAGGAGCCACATATCCGTTTGACTACTACAGCCGAAACACCATTGGAGCAGCACTGGGTCTGTCTCTTGGCGGCACCAACGAGGTAAACTAACATGAGAATCAAAAAATTCACGCAATTCCTTGAAGAGTTCCCCCCGCCAATCGTCACACAGCCACCAAACAATGTGGCAGACGGCACCAAGATAGCGGGACTGCCACCCGATCTTCCGCCTGTACCGCAGCGCAGAAAATCAAAAATAGGAAGACGGAAAGCCCCCAAGACCTAAATAAAGGGTAAGCCGCTCATAGAAAGGAAGTGACTACATGATTAGTCCTGAACTCATTTCATTGGTTGGTGGTGCTGCCACTGGTTTCCTGTTCCGCTACATGGCGCAGAAGAGCCAAGATCAAAAAGAAATCTTTGAGCGGCTCATTGCTGCGAACAAGCAGACCACGGAGAACCAAGACAAGGCAGCGCAGCGCGTTCCGCTTGATGTAGGCAAGGGAATCCGTCAAATCATCGTGTTGGCAGTGCTGTTTGCCACTCTGCTTGCACCTTTCATCCTGCCGTTCTTCGGTCTGCCAACCTTCGTGGAGGTGGATGCCACCACTCCTGAAGGATTGTTTGGATTGATTCCGCAGTCCACCAAGAAGTATTTCGTTGAGATCAACGGCTTCCTGTTTGCGTCCGAAACCCGACAGATTCTGGTGAGCATCGTTGGCTTCTACTTTGGTAGTGCCGCTGCTTCCAACAAGTCATAAGGAGTAAGCCATGATCAACCGAGCATTTCTTCTGATGGCTGCACTGATGGTCGCAGGGTGCAATACTGCTCCTGTGATCGTTCCCGACACTACATCGGACAGCCCGATCATAATGAAACTGAAGCATCAGATACTGAACGGAACGCAGATCACCAGCAACTGGGGGTGGATACTGTGGTATCTGCCTGTGGTTGCTCTGGTGGTTGGATGGGGCTACAGAGAATTCTTCGGTCGCAAGCGCGATCAGTAATCAATCATCGTCCGCTACGCGGACATCCTCTGGCAGGCTCTCGTACATCTTCTTGCAGATGTAGTACGAGTCAACAATATCTGAAACAGGACTCACGGACTCTTGACGCTTCGGTGTCAAGAGTCCTTTCAGGTCCACTCCTGTTTCCTTCAGCCACGAATCGTACATGGCGTTCTTGTCTGCGTTGCCCTTGCCTGTGGCGTACTTCTTCACTTCGGTTGGCGGGATGATCGTGACAGGAATACTCAACTGATACAGTTTGTACTTCAGGATACCTGTGTTCTCCGCGATATGAAACACCTTGCCGCTGGCAGAGTAGGCGTATCCCTCAAGTGCCACATGGGTGCAGCCCATCACGATGTCCATTGCCCAATCCGCAATCGTTTCGTAGCGGTGCTGATCACTGTCCCAATCGCTCAACCGCTCACCGAAAATATTCATGGTGCGGATCTCGCTCTGCCGCTTGTTGTCGGTGAGAAAGTAGAACGAGCAACCACCATACGAGAACTTGCCCGTGGAGTTTGCGCGGAACAGGCACACGGCTGGACCACAGAGAGAATAATCAATTCCTGCTATCACCATAACAGTATTTAGGTCAAAAGCCGACAGCCCTCGCAAGAAGAATGCCGATGCAGAAGGAAATCGCTCCAAGCAGAATGCGTTGTGTGCGGTTCAGTTCGTACTGCATATTGTCTCCTCTATCCATTTTTGGAACAACTGCACTCGCACAGCGGAGTTCTCGTACAGGTGTCCGTTGAACAGTCCGAAAGACGACACCACTCCTACGACATTTCCGCCAGCATCCAACACCGCACCGCCAGAGTCACCAAACCACACCGTGCCGTCCAATGGCAGGAACTTGAACACGGTGGGATCCTCTACGAGTGTTCCGAAATAGTGGAACAGGTCGGGGTCAGAACGGCGTTTGTAGCCGCCTCCGTAGCCGATCACCGTGAGTGGCTGATAGCGGTGGTACTCGTACTCCGCGCTCACCAGATGCAGCGGCGGGGCAGCGCAGGGCGTTTCCAAGATCGCCACCGCCAAGTCCACCAAGATGGTGTCTCCTGTTTTGTAATATGGATGCAGGATGGATTTTTTGATTCGGTAGCACGATTCCTGTGTCACGAACCACGCTGCTCCCGTGCCATCAATGCAATGCCCTGCGGTGAGTATGGCGGTGGGAGAGATCAGTATTGCGCTGCCGATCATCTCCCCGTCTTCTCGTTCCAAATATCCAATCGCAGGATCAGTGTACCCGTCCAATAGCGAGAAGCCCCGCATGAAGAACTGCATCTCCACGGGGGCTTCTCGCATTGGTTCAGTCTCCCCGCACTTCGGCGGGGGTGCGCTCTTCGGCGCGTTGGCAGTGATATCTGTCGCACAGGCTTGCAGCAAGACGAGTGCAAGAGCCAGCAGAAGAGAATGTACCGCTTCTCTCTTCATGTAAATATTTAGAGGACTTGGCGGTGCAAAAATGTCTGGATTTGCAAAAAGAAACAACCCCCTTGCGGGGGTTGTCGGACGGGAGATGCGATCTTCCGTTGGGTTGTTTTTATGTAGTCAGGTCAACCACTTCGCACTTGTCGCCTGAACACGCAAAGGTCTGTGTGCCCTTCGTGCTGTCAGTCTTCTCGTATTGGGTGAGTTCGCTCCACTCAATGCTCTTGGGCAGTGCCGCAGCAGCAGCCTCGTACTGCTCCGCTGTGCAGTCCTGATACGGAGCCTGTTGATAGGTGTGGTCGGAATGGGGCAGGAACGAAATGCCGCTGATCTCGTCAAAATGCGCGTACACCCACGCACCTACTTCCATCCACTCATGCTCCTTCACGGTAACAGTAATGGACGGCTTGTGTTCGCACCAGTGCCGCTGATAGGTGAGCCATAGTTCAAGGTGTTCAATGGCTGTCATGTCGTTGCGCGTCACCGATCCCACAGCCTTCTGCGGGAACGAGAACACCATTGTGTGGTCGGGGCGCATGACACACGGTTCCGCAGGGAAGCCCTTGTCAATCATAAACTGACACATGGGGTCTTTGCGGTCGGCACGAACAGTGCGGATGTAGTACTCGTTGTGACGAGCGTGAATGCCTGAAGCAGCGTCTGTCAACTGAGACACCGTGCCGCTTGGCTTCACGCAAGTAATAGCCGCTGCGGGATTGATGCCGATCTTTTTAGCCCACTCCTTGTTCGTGGCTACGGCATCCGCCTTGAGCAGTTCAAGCAGCACATTCAGATTGTCGCCCTGTGTCCGCATGAAGTGGTTGTCAAGAATGCCTGTGAGCGACACACCAAGCAAGCACTCTTCTTCGCAGTTCTTGCGCCACTCACTGCTGAGATACGGGAAGTTTGTCAGCGAAGCCTGCCAAGTGCCAAGAATGGATGCAAGCCGCACCTTGCGCTTCAGGGTATCAGGAGTGTCGTCTGCGCGAACAATGACTTCGCTCAGATTGCAGAACTCCTTGTCGCGCAGAATGATCTCGGAGCAGGGGTTCGTGCCGAACTCATAAGAAGCGTCACGGCGGTCGCCCAGTTTCTCCACGGTCTTACGACACGCTTCGCGGTTGAACAGTCCACGCTCACCGCTCTTGGACTTGTACAGCGACACCCACTCCTCCATGAATGTGCCGATCTCAGGCTTCTCCTTGAAGGCAACCGAGTTGTTGGCTAGTGCGCGTTGTGGATTTTCCACCCACCACTGCCCCACCTTAGCATCACGCATCCGCTCGTCCGTGAGATTGGAAAGCGAGATAAGAGCCGATCTACGCACTCCTCCGACAACGACAATTTCTGCAATCTTACAGATAATGTCGTGGCATTCAATAGAGGTGAGTTTGCGACCAGCACTCTTCTTAAAAGTACTGACGGTAAATCGGAACAGGTCTTCCAGTGGCTGCGGTCCACTTGCGCGTCCACCGAAAGTCTTGAGGCGCGCACCAAGAGGACGAATGTGAGACAAATCCCATCGGGGGATTTGACCTCCAATAAGTAGGGATACCAGTTCTCGGTAGGCTTTTGCCCAACCTTCCTTGGAGTCCTTGACCACAATGAGCGTATCGCTCTGTGTAAACTCTTCAGCAATTGTAGGAAGTTTTTCAACATACTGCCTCTCCACGCTAAAGCCTACACCCGTTCCGCACATGAGAACATACAGGATCTCATCAAATGCGCGAACCTTGTTGACCGCGACATAGGAGCAGTTGTAGCCTGCTGTGTTGTCCCGCTTGAGTGCTTCTCCTGCGGTCATTAGTGAGCGCATGGACGGCATGACTTCAAGGTTCAGGACGGCTTCACGGAGTTCTTCGCGGACTGCTTTATTTATCTTCACGCCCTTGTCGGCAAAATGCTCGTCAAAAAAGCGGAAGTAACGGTCAACCGTTTCCTCCCAAGTCTCGCGCCGCATTTCAGAATCAAGCCAGCGCGAGTAACGGGACAAGTGAATAAACTCTTGGTAGAGAGTGGGCAGTCGCTTCATGTGTAACTCCTTGGTTATTAGGTAGAGTATGTAGAGTGCAGCATAACACAAAGAGGGGCTTTCGCCCCTCTAAAGTATTGCGAACAGTATTTGGTTTTATGAATAGTGCAAAGTAGTGAAGACCACAACCTAGTCAAGAATTAGACAATATTTCATTTCTTCTTTGTTGTGTTAGCACACCAATTGAAACCAAATAATCCATACCTTGAATTGTAATTGGATCATCAGAGAGTACTTCTTGTGCTGCTTGTGCAAGCCCCATAAAATCAGCCACAATATCATCTGTTTTTGCTGCAACTCTATATGCTGCTCGTTCTGCGTATGTAAAGCGATTCAAGAATTGATATGCAGTCCAAGTAATTCGCAACTCATCTGCCGTCTTGTTTCGTATAGTCCATACCTGATTTACTGTGGTTTGGTTTATGGTAAAAGATGATTCTGCTGCCTCTGTGGCAGAAACACTTGGTTGTTGTTCATAAACAACCAATCTGTAACAGTTCTTTTTTGGATTATTTGCTTCTACCCAAGAAGCATACAGTTCATCTGATAATTCTTTGAACTCTATTATTTGATTTTCATGAATGTATGCGTAAGTACTCATCCGTATCTCCTGACATGATTTACTTCTGGATTTGGATCAAATTCATAAGTTATTGAAGTTGTACTAGCAGTTTCATTATAAATGTTTCGTACAAGTGGCATATAGAATTTTAAATTCTGTGGTCTAATTTGATCGGCTTTTGTTCCCTTGTAAAGAGATGTCAATTCATCAGTTGTCAATGTGGCATTCCAAATTGCAACTTCTGCTATATATCCCTCCATATTGGGTGTATCACTACCATTAGATCGTAAAAATCCAATACAAACACGATCTGGTGTTGTTATTGTTCTACTTGTTGTTTGTGTTCCCGAATTTGCTGCATTTAGATATACGGTTCTGCTTGTAGCAGAAGTTCCTACTGCTGTTGCCATATTCCATGTATTCGTAGTGTAACTTGCTGAAGAACTCGCAGATAATGGAGTACCAGTATTGTATTGAACCGTATTTGTACTGTAATTTATTCTTAATTGATGAGAATCTGTCGCAGTATTTTCAACCAACTGAACAAGTTGACCAGCCCCAGATCCGCTGTGTGTTGGATGAAACCAACAGTTTATTGTAAGAGGATAACTAAAAAAAGATCCAACTGCTGTAATCTTACTAAAAGAAATAGTACCAGTTATATTTCTAAAATTATATGCCATTACGATGCACTCCGCACTTCTACTGAAACAAGTTCAGCATCACCTGTCATGTCATCTGTTCCTGATGTTCCGTCTGCATCACGAAATACTTTAAGACGGAAAGGATCTCCCGCTGCAACTGAATCTATGGTAGTTATAGTAATTTCTGTGGTAGTAATAATTCCTGATGTACCGTTTGTTGTGCTTCCAGCAGTTGCAGCAGTATCAAATGAATCGGAGTCTTCGTCCGTATTCATTCTTTCTATCTGTACGCCCCATCGACAGGTTCCCGATGTTGCAGAAGTTGCCATCCAATTAATACGAATCTTTAAACCACTTCCAAGAGATGCGGCTTCTGGTATTACTCCAACAAATACTGCGCTTTCGTCTGTTGCTGCATCAAAGTCAAGCACCATTATGGAATTGCGTGTGTCAATTGTTGCAAAGTTTGCTGCTGGTGGTTGATTGTCTAAT
>Ga0181358_1000101_pt1 | contig 35067 bp, 34 predicted proteins | sample Fa13VDMM110SD_FD_130096 | JGI IMG/M metagenome (GOLD analysis project Ga0181358, IMG submission 130096) | Freshwater viral communities from Lake Michigan, USA - Fa13.VD.MM110.S.D | ecosystem: Environmental > Aquatic > Freshwater > Lake | place: USA: Michigan | collected 2013-09-24 | reverse complement strand
GACCGAGTGATGGAGGCGGAGCCAGCGCGAGCGAAATGGTGGATCGATCTCGAGCAAGAGATCGGTGGCACGTTTCGCAAGGACCGTCCACCGTATGCGACGATCCTGCACCAAGTGACGATTCAGGGCAGGCTGTTCCCGGAGTCGGATGACCCGAATGACATCACAATCCCGTGCGACTGCACGGAGTAAGGAACCCATGAAAGACCCATATTGGAACGTGACCATCGAGTACACGTTCGACAACATTGACCCGATCGCCTGGACGTTCGAGTTTCGATTCAAGCGTGGCTGTGGCCTGTATGAGATGATGACCACTCTCTTTGAGTCGTTCCTTGAATCCGCGAAGGGAGTGGAGCGGGCTGTGAATGACATGGTCGGAACACACAAGGCGCGAACCATCACCTTCGAGGCGATCGGTCCGACGTCGCGGCATCGGATGTCGTGTGAAGTTCCCGGTGACATCACTTCGGAGCAAGCCGACGTCACGGCGCGGCAGTTCCTGTGCGCGATCACGAGCGGACCGATCCTCGAGATGTTTAAGGAGCACTGCCTTGGAACCTGACCTCTACACCAACATCGAGACGCCGCGTCGCACAAGGCGGCAAGCGACGCGCTGGCAGACGCAGGACGTCGCGTTCATGCTGGCCTCACCACTCATGCCGGCGAAGGTGTTCGCTGTCATCCGCTCGCTGCCATCCACTTGCGACGAGGTCGAGCAGTCGCTCGAGGGAACGCACCAGTCGATCAGCGCGGCGGTGAATGCGCTGATGCGCGAGGGCTGGATCACCGACTCGGGCGTGCGTCGGCAGACCCGTTCGGGCCGCCCGGCGATCGTGTGGAGGGCCGCGAAGTGATGCGGTAGCCGCTGCGCCAGGCGGACCGGGCTAGGTCTGCTGCGATTCGATCGCAAGCGGGCTCGTCGAGGAAGGGTGCGCTCGCATGCAGCGCCTCATGGAGGATGACCTCGAGCATGCGAAGGCCGCGCAGGCTGCGTCTGATTTCGATCAGGCCAGTCCGCGCGGCCTTGTCCTTGTCCCAGCACCGCCCCCAGTCAGTTCCCATGTTTCGTGGTGGGCTGAATCGAAACGTCCAGCGCCGACCATTCATCTCGACGATGAAGTCAGTAGGCATCCATCACATCCCACACCAACTTCGGGGTGCTGCGGATCTGTGTGCCGTCTCGCTTTGTCTCCCATTCAATCCTCAATCGAATCCACTTCTGACGCAACGGAGCCGGTCCGAACTGACGCTCAACCTCGAACCCATATGCGCCGCCAGTCTTGCCCCACGCATCCTTGGTCGTGCCGATTCGGATGCAATCGCAGTACCTGGATTTCTCCTCGTAGTGGCCCTTGTGGTCACTCAAGTACAGGCGCTGGAGGCCGACGACGTTCGAGGTGTGCAGGTGTGAGTAGACAAGTGAATCGACTCCCTCGAGCCAGGAGTACACACGTTTCGAGTCCAATGTCCCGCCGGTCATGGCAGCGGATCCGCCGCCACCGTGCATGTACTTCACTGTGTATCCGCTACAGTTGTTGCCCAGTTTGATCTGGAACTTGATCCAGCCGCCGTATCCCCCAGCGATAGCATCTGTTTCAGCGCGGCACTTGATCGCGCGAACCAGGTTGGCGGTAGGGTCAACCTCCATCCTCTTCAGATAGTTGGACTCGTGATTTCCCACGCCCCACATGACCACGTGGCTGGCATACGGGGCATAGTGGTCGGCCGCCATGTCGATGATCTTGTCGAAGTACCCGTCGCTCAACAGTTCTCGACGAAGCCCGCCCTTGGTGTGGCGCGGATCGTTTTTGTGAGACATCAAGTCGAGCGTATCGCCGATGAAGCAGATGGTGGCGTCGCGCTTGATCGCCTCGTCGAGCAGTTTGCGTTCGATGTCCAGCCGGCTTGCGGTCGAATCGACGTGGTTGTCAGCCATCAGCAGGATCCAGTGCTCGAAGTCGAGGCTGCATCGAGGGCGCTCGATTTTCACGACGTGGATGTTGGAGCCATGATGTTCAACCTTCCAGCCGCGCTTCCGCATCGGGATCTTCTTCGGTTGGGTGATGATTTCCTTTGGCACGAGTACATGATGCGACCCAGATCCAGCCACGATCAAGAGTTGCAGGCGTTTGGTACTCTCATTTTGTGGAACTGCAAACACACCCTTCAATCTTCAGGACGGAGACCCAACATGCGAGCACGACTGACTGGATGGAACGAACGCAGGGCAAAGAGCCAGACCGAACGAGTCGCGGACCTAAAGGCTATGAGCCAGGAGGAGATCATCAAATGGGCGATGCGAGAGGTGGAGAAAGCGCATGAGCGAGAATCCGTTCGCGCTTGTATGGTCGCTAAACTGGACGATCTTCTGCGCGCGCATTGCAACCGAGTATCGGACATCGAATCCCAGCGCCGCGACCCTGCTAAAGCACGAATGGCGCAGGCGCTCGCGTACTTGGTGAAGACGTGGGCGGACATTACTGGGGGGAACGTGAACACGATCATGTTCTCGAGCAGGATTGAAGATGAATGAATTCCGAGTCATCCTGCCGATGCCCAAGTACGAGGGGCCAAACGGGCGCAGTCATTGGCGTGCTAGGAACACGCAAGCCAAGTCTGACAAACAACTTGCGTCGTTGTATGGAGCAATTGTCGGACCCGAACAACCGATCAAGGTGGTATCCCTGGTCATCGACTGGTACTGCGCGACGCGCCGCATGATCGATACCGACAATGCCCATGGCAAATGCAAGTACTTCATCGATGGCCTGACCTCCGCTGGGTGGTGGCGCGATGACAGGGACATCCGCGCGACCACGATCCGGCGATGGTTTCCCGGCGAGGGGGCTGGGTTCAAGGCGCGGGTGGTGATTACGGCACGACCCATGGATCAGGCCCTACGATTGATTGAGATCGATCCTGCATACGGGTAGGTCTCTCCGCCCACCCATAGGTCTTCCTATCTAGCCTGGCGCTTTCCTGTGCGCTTGGTGTGGCGATTGGTAATCCTGTACGCGATGATCCGATCGACATCATTGGCGTCTTCCATGTTATCTGTCAGTTGCTTGATGAAATCGGTTGGCCGAACCCCAGTGGTCGCCCACCAATCGATGGCTGCTAGCCATGCGGAATTGGTGATGGATGGAGATGCTCCTGCCTTCTCAAGGTTCCTGATCAGGACCCTGTGGACAGCCTCCACGATTGGCTGCACCTCGGATTCAGGCTTGCGCTCCCGCCGGCAGATCGCCTGCATGCATGCCTCTGAAATGACCACCTGCCCCCCTCCACCCCCCGGAGGGGTTGTGGTTGTGGATGTGGTTGTGGTTGTGGGGCATTCAATGGCACGATCAATGGGACGATGAATGGCACGATCATTGATGCGTTGAATGTTGGCGCGTCGCTTGGCAGCCACAGCCTCGCCCTTCTCCCGTTCGGCTAGCAGGCGAGGGTGTGCAAGTCCGCCTGACACCTCGACTAATCGCGGTCGAATCAGGGCCCACCACTGTGGATCGAATCCACCACAGATCCTTGCAAGTATGGCACTATCGTCCGGGATTACGCCCCGAACCCACTGCCACGACAGCATGCGTATGTATGCACCCACGCAGGCAGGGTCCATATCTGCGGTGCTCGACAGGAAATCGGCAGGATAGAACGAGAACCATGGCAGGCTGCCACGGGCTTTTGATATACTCATATTGGGTCTCCCGTGCATGACGCGGGGCTGATTCAAGGGTTTGGGGGGCGGCTTCGGCCGCCCCCCTGTTTTATTCTTGGGGATCGCCTATCGGCCGGTGTGCCTCAAGGAATCCAAAGGGGTTCGATACGTCCTTCGTATCGTGAGCAGGAGCCGACTCGGTCGCGGCAAGCAGGAACAACGCAGGCGCTCCGGCGGGGAACTCCTCCCAGCCGTAACCGATCCACACCCCTGGCGCGAGGTGCGTCGCTTGCCCTCGATCCCACATGATCGTTCGAGCAGCGGGGATGGACACCACCTGTCTGTTGTTGAGGATCGAATATGTGCCGTAGTTGAAGAACGAGTCTGCGCCGAGCGCAATTGAAATGATGGATTGGCAGATCATTTATAACCCTTACTCAAGTCATTCCATGCGCGCTGCACCACTCTCGGAACCTGACCGTTGCCGATGCACCGCAATCGGTCCACCCGAGCGGCCACCCCATTAGCCACTCGACCCACGTTGGGTTCAGACTCCCACCAACCAGGTCGGATGGTCCGGCCTGAACAATCGTGGTCAGACTCTTCTGTGATCCCTTCTTCCCGTTGTTTCGATTCTGATATCCCTGTCTTCCTTCGCTTGCACACGGTGTCGGAAACATGGCTACCGCAGTTTGCAGGCTGATTGATTTTTTTCTCTTCACCGCTGCAAAGTCCGGTCCCGCCGCGCTCGCTTTCGGAGTAGGCCAACAACCAAATTCTGTCTCTTTTGTGCGGCGCTCCAGTGTGATGCGCTCCAACAACTCCCCATCTTGCAGAGAACCCCATCGCGGCAAGGTCAGCAAGGACCAGTCCAAGTCCTCTTCCAATAAGCAGTGGGCTGTTCTCCACCCACACGTATCTGGGTTGAACCTCACCGACAATGCGCGCCATCTCGGACCATAATCCGGATCGCTTTCCATTGATTCCTGCACCCTTGCCAGCGGCGCTGATGTCCTGGCACGGGAAGCCTCCAGACACCACGTCAATACAACCTCTCCATGGGCGTCCATCAAAGGTTCTGACATCATCCCATATCGGAAACGGCGGGAGGCACCCGTCGTTCTGTCGTGCCATGAGAACGCTGCGTGCATAGTGGTCATACTCAACGGCGCAGACACAGCGCCATCCGAGCAGGTGGCCGCCAAGGATTCCGCCACCAGCGCCTGCGAAAAGTGCCAACTCATTCATGTGCTCCTCCAAAGTGGAAAGCAGGGGCCGCCGGCTCCGTCGCGCCGGCGACCCCCGCAAGGCATTAGAACGGGATGTGATCCACTGGCACCTCGACGTGCCGCTGCTCCGCAGCCGCCGCGCCGGATCGGATCTCAAGGATCCGGTCAGGATTCCCGCCATCGCCGGGCTCCACGAGAACCCGGATCGCCTGACCCTTGGTCTCCTCGATCGTGTCGAGGAGGTTCTCATCGAAGCAGACGTAGCGCGACCCGTCGGCGGTCTTCGCCGCGACGTAGTCGTTGCCCTTCTTGGTCTGCTTGCGATCGACGTACCTGAACGTCACCGAGATGTACTCATCGCCCTCATCATCCGATTCATCCTCGGAAGCGGGGGCGCTCGCCGGCATTGAAACCGGGGCACCCCCGCCTTTCCGGGGGCTCGTGGATGGAGTGTCCTGCTCGACTACGGTAGCCGAAGCGACCTTCTCGCGCAACTTTGCGAGACCGCTTCCGACAGACTTGGCAACTGGGCCAGGCGCGCTCTCAAGCGCGGGCTTGGCGACCGACACCGGAGCGGCCGTTGGCATGGTCGCCCCGGGGATGTCAGAGACCTCGGTCTCGTCGAGGAAGCCGAGCCCGCAGATCGAGAGGGTCAGGCGGCGCTTGGCCTTCGTCTCGCACTTCAGCATGGCGTTTGCCAAATTCTCGCCCTTCAGCCCGGAGATCGTCACGACTCCACTCGCCTCATCCTCTCTACCAGTCGCATCCTTGCCTCGAGCCACCACCTGATACAGGCCCGCCTCCGCCATCATCGAACGCTCCAAAGGAGCGATCGACACGCCGTGGATCTTCCGCAACTGCTCGCTCGCCGAGCGGGTTGCGTACAGGGTCAACTTGCCGTTCAACACGATGTACTGAAACGGGGTTGTTGCCGGGTTCACGCCGAGCGAATCGCACACGGTGCGGACGTATGCGACGCGCTGCTCTGCGGTCAGTTTCGACAGGTCGCCACCGATCACGACCTGTTCAATCGCGTTTGCCATGTTCTTCTTCACGATGTCAGACATTGCTTTCTCCAATTTCAGATTCCAGTTCACGCAGCGCCCACGCGGGCACGGCCAAGTCTTCGATGCCCGTGTAGCCCACGGGCCCGGCTTCGAGGTAGTCGTTGTACTTCGCGATCAGCGAATCGAGTCGAGGTCCGAATGCCTGAAGCACCTCGTCTCGAAGGCGATAGCAGGCGACCGCATACGGAGCCTTTTTCTCCACCGCCACAAACACGAAGTCAGAGATCGGACCCAGCCCCGCCGCGTTCGCCATCCGCGAATACATGAGAGCCTGAAGACCATAGTTATACGTCCACACGGTGCGCTCGAAGTCGCGCCTGCCGGCTCCGTCTCGCACCGTCTTGAGATCACAGATCACGCGCGATCCATCGATATCCAAGATGCGATCCATTCGCGACTTCGACTGGATGCCGTAGATCTCTGCGAACACGCTGACCTCTTCGCGTCCAGGGAGGTTGCGAAGCAGGTTGTACGCCTCCGGATGTGCAGCGATGGACAAGGCCATAGCCTCGACCTGCGCGGCCTGATCGGTTGTCAGGACGGACTTGCCCGCAGCCTCGAGCGCAAACTGTTCCTTGGCTGCCTTGCCTTCCTTGGTGCGACCATCGACCTTCGGCATCACTGCAAACTCCGAGTCGAAGGCGAGACGCCGCAGGACAAACGTGTGAAGCGCGCGCCCGATCATCAGATCATCACTGTCTTCGCGCGGGTTCCGGATCTCGTGATCAAGGTGCAGGGATGTCCCTGAACTCAACACCTTCAACCTCGATGCACTCATGTAGTTGAGGCTGTGGTATACTGACTCGGCCAAGTCGTACTCGACGCTCGGCCACTCCTGTGGCTCAAACATTTGAAACTCCAATTCAGGCCCGCCGTTTCGACCAATCGGACGGCGGGCTATTTTTAGATGTCGGTGGGTCGAATCACCGTTTCGTAGTCACCCTGACCAGTGCGAACCAATGGCTCGTTCGCCTTGTCCATGCTTGAGTATTCCTCATTTCCAAGGACACATTCGAGACACTTCGAGATCGTCTCGCCGCGCTTCTTCGCCAGCGCACGCAGGCGATTCGCGATCGGCGTGAGGATCATCAATGCGGTGTAACGCTTGCTCGTACTCATGCGGTGAACCATACAGCATGCATCGGATGCTGTACAGTACGAACATGAGAAGATTCGCAATTATTCAAGACTCTTGAAGTTTCCGGAGTCTGTTGCGTGCCTCAAGAACCTGTAGCCGCTGTGCCTGCGAAGGCGTCAACTTCCGATCCTTGCGGAGTTTGCGGTAGTAGGTCAGCAACTTTGCCTCTGGTGCGACGTTGCTCGGCAGCGCGCCCGCAATAGCCCGAGCCGGCGCGGCAACGGGAATGCCGGACATGGTCGCCGCAGTCGTAGCCGCCTCAAGGAACTTGCCCTCGACCAGGCTGCGTGCCAATTCACCCATCGATGCAATCACCAAGGGCTCGCCGACTCCTTCTGCTGCCCCACTGAATCCAAGCAGCGCCGCATTCAACACCTCGTTCGCGAACGTGCCGGGATACCCCAAAGCCTGGGCTGCTGTTTCTGCACTGATGCGCGCAACGATGCGCTTCATTTCGCGCTCGGTGAGGATCGCCGCGATCGCCTTCTCATCCTCGTCATCGTCTCCGCCCAGCAGGGCAGACAATCCTGCGAATGCAGCAGCCCACGCCGGATTGACGGCGGCACTCCACAGCATGTTCATGCCGACGCCGGCGGTCGCCTTCGCAATCTTCTCTGGGTCGCGGCTCGAGAAAGCGCGACGCAATTGGTTGTGCCCCTTCAGTGGATCGCTCGAGTATGGGAACAGGAAGCGCGTGATCCCCCTATCGAACTTTCCTTCGGCTGCAAGAACTGTGTCATCCAACGGATCGGACACGTTCTGTGTTCTGCGGAATGCGGCCTCGGCCATCTTCGCCGCAGCCATATCCAACTCGTCACTGGTCATGCTCGGATTCGTGCGCGACAGTTCCGAACGGTATCCAGCGAATGCAGCCAACATCACCTGCCTGTCAACGGTCCGCAGGAACATGTCCGCACTTCGGATGATTCGCGTGAATGCGCTTGCGCCCTGGCGTGCGTCTCGAGACGCTCGAGCGAATCGCCCAGCCGCGAGATCGTTGCCGGCTGTAGCGAATGCGCGGCCCACAGCAGCCAAAGCATTCGACCACTGCTCCGTTCCTTGGCGAGGATCGCCAAGTACGTTCGCGAAAATACCGACCTGGCTGCGACGGTGGCGTTCGTAGAAGTAACCATTCGCTTCCTCGACCCGACGCGCCATCTCCGCCCGTGTCCCGGGAGTCATGGTGGTGACCGAAGCCATCCCGGCCGCGAAGGCCGCAGTACTCATCTCGGTGTACAGGCGAGCGATGCCACCCAACTGCCGCAGCCAAGTCTTCGGGTTGATCGTCAGGTTCGCACCCGCGATGTTTGCGTTGATGTTCTCGACGATGTCTCCGACCGGCTTGCCTGATAGGCCGACTCCATTCAAGAGCATCTTGCGGATGAGGTCTGTTCCCTTGTCTCCAAGGATCCGTTCGATATTCGCGCGCACGCCAGCAGATCGCATCACCGTCAGCGCGTACCGAAGTGCGAGCGACAGATGGATGACGCGAAGCGATTCATCCACGTGCGAGTCCATCACGCGAATCAGTCCGCTGATGACCAGCGATGCGCGTGACTGCACGCGCTTGTTCAGGAACCCCGCATTGGACAGCATGGTCTGTACCACCTGCCCCGGCTGCATGTTGACCGAATCGATCCCCAGTTCCTGCACCTCGGTTCCGAGGCGATATCGTGGGAAGTACCGATCGACGATCGGGGGCTGACGTCCGTGCTGCTGGAAATGAATCTCGAACACATCCGGTCGGATGCGCTGTTCGAGGATGTTCTTCATCTCGTCGATCAGTTGCTTTTGCTGCGGAGTCAGGCTTGCCACCAAGGCGGCGTGTTCCTGCTGGGTAAACTTGATCGGCGTCGCCTGGCGGTTCGTATCGAACACGATCCCGCTGCCTGGCTGATCGGGATTCTGCTCGTCGGTCAACGTCGAAACCGTATCCGGATCAAGCGCCGCCAAGTTGAGCATCTTGTCCACCGACATGGTCACGTCCTGACCAGCCATGCGGACAACCGTGGTCTCGGCTGACGCATCACCATACAGGCCGGCGGCGCGAGCCGCATACCCGTCATACCCTGCATATCCAGCGGCACGAAGGGCCGCCTCGATCGATCGGTCGATCTCTCTGCGGGCCTTGAACATGGTGTCCTTGGCTGCTGCCAAGGTGTCCCAGATCTTTCCCATGATCCCGGATTGCGATCCCTCAAGTTTCTCCATGAGGGTGTATGCATCGGCGTTGCGGATCGCTACCTGCTGCGGAATCGTGCGCTGCGGAGCACGCTCTGCAAGCGGCTCGGCGGGAAGGCCAGCCACCCCATCCATCGTGTCGGCAAACTGGGCAGCATCCTGCGCGGCGACTTCCGCCATCTCCGTTCGTCCTTCGCGGTACTCACGACGCTCGATGTCATAGTCATCGAATGCCTGCTCGAGCAATGCGTTGGCTGCATTGGTCCGCTGCACAAGATCTGCGGACGTGGTGAATTCTTTCAGCCGGCGACCCGCGCTCGTCAGCATTGCCTGTGCCGCATCAAGATTCGCATCGATGGATGCTCGCGTCTCGTTTCGCATGCCAGCCTTCTTGACTCGCTTGCGAGTTCGGACGATCTGATTCACGACATCAATCGCATCGGCTGTAGCCAGGTCGCGCACAACCTGCTGGGAGATCTTGAGAACTCCAGCATCCGACTGCTTCATTGTCGCAATCGCTAGGTTGTAGGAGCCGCGCATGCTCTGTGGCAGCATGGCGATGATCGAAACGACCTCGCGTCGAATCTGCTCCATGTCCTTCTTGGCTTGGTTGTAGCCGGCGACATTGCCCTTCTGCATTCCGGAGAACCATGCCAGCAGGGTCTGCTGATCCATGCGCTCCGCGAGTTCAACCTTGTCCGCACGAGCCGCGCGATCTGCCGCGTCGAGCCTGTCGCGAAGATCACCGATTCGATCGGCGTCGCGGCGAATGCGCTCCATGACATCTTCAAGCCGTTGCTTGAATTTGGCACGCATGTTCCGTCGTTCCGATACCTGCTTCACGCGCTCGCGATCCTGCTGCTCGCGCATGCCTTCCTTGCGGCCGCGCATCACGCCGGCGACTTGGCCGGAGCGGCGTCCAATCCCATACGCCATGGATTCCTGGCGCTTTGGCTTGCGAGCAAACAGTGCAATGGGGGCCTGCAATGTCTCTTGCAACTTTGGAGTCAGTTCCAGAGATGGTTGGGTGGCCTCACTCGGATATGTTTTCACAACCGTCAACTCTCCGTTGGCGTCTTCTGCCAACTCCTTGAACAGTCCAACATCCACATAGTCGAGTGTTGCGATAACGCGCGTGCCATCACGATCTTCAACATCTCTTCCATAGTCGCGATCTTCCAGGCCCTCTGCCCCAACATTTGTAAGAAAGTCCTCGACATCGATTGGATCATTGAAGTCAAAGCGAACGTCCTGCGTTCCCTTCGCGCCCTTGATCTGGACCTTTGACAACGCTGGTCCACCCATCTTCTTCATCAACTTGGAGATGGCGGCTGGCAAAATCTCGTCATAGAACTTGAGGTTTCCATTGCCTCGAGCGCCAGACATAACGCTGCCAAACATGTTGTTGACCTGATTGCCCTTGGCAAATGCAATCATGTCATAGCCACCGTCCTTGGCCTCCAGCAGAATCTGCTTGAGTGCAAGCGCAAGCCAGGCATCGGTTGTTCCGACAAACGGAGCATCGGGCGGGAATTCTTCAACGCGATATTTCAGATTATCCAACTCGCCGTAACCCCTACGGGCGAATTCTTCTTGAGCGTCTTTGTCAGTCGCATGCCGAGACACGACCTGCTTCGTGTCAATATCGACAATTCGGAATCGATCGTAGACGTCGGCGCGCGCGCCACCTTCCATTCGTTCGCCACGCCTGATGTTCTGCGCCCAGTCGCTTTGAATCTCGATCACGAACAGAATCTTCTTGCCGTCAGTGGATTGACGGTCTTCCATTCGGATGTGATACAGGCGATTGATATCTGCATCGCGCTTATACAGCATATGCTGCTCGTAGATATAGGGCTCTACCACAGCGCGATTTGCGTAGACATCTGGAAGTGAGGCAGTAAGTTCTCTGTAGTTGGCCTTCTGAATACTTCCAGCCCCACGAATTCTGTACTCCTCAAAGCCGGCCCTGCCATCGAATCCCTTCGGTGTTTTTGTAAGGAATTCCGTGATCGCCATCATGGCGTCTTCATACCGCTGGTTGTTCAGTTTCGCCTTGACTTCAAGGTGCTCAACTCCGTCAACAACAACACGGACATTGCCAGCATCCTCGTCATGGAAGATTTCAAACTGATGGTCTGTGTTCTCGTCGTACAGTGTTGTTACATGTTCGAGGGTTCCCTCTTGCTCAACACCATCCTCATCTACGTAAGTCTCGCGAACGTATTCGGAATATCGTTTTACGAGGTTTGGTCTCCGAGCCTTGTCCGTGAATCGAAGAACCTGAACCGACACCCCATTCTCCGCAAGCCATTCTGCGACCGTGGCCTTCTCGACCTTTCCAGGCTGGGTGTCTAGCCACTCATTGATGCCAGACCATTCGACTTCAGTCTGCTTCACGAGCCCCCTATTCGTCAGCATTTTGATCTGCTGCTTCCATCCATCAGCAGACATCGAATTGGCAACGAGAGAATCGACGCCGCGAATCAGGGCGGAGTAGAAGCCGACTGGGAGTTGTGGACGTGCCTCGTGACTTACTCGGCGGGCGTCGAGGGCGAGGAGGGTGCGGCGCTGTTCCGGGCGGACAGAGCGCCCTTCATCAACTCGACCATCTGCTTCGCTCGCTCCTTTGGCGGAAGGTTGCTGAACGCCCTGCGCCATGCCGCGAACAAGCCGTCCGAAGGGACGATTTCCGTGACGCTTGCGCTCGGCAATCCACGCATCGACTCCTTCTGCATATCCGATTCGCTCGCCTGACTTGCCTGTGAGTTTTGCATAGAGATCCTTTTCGTAGTACCAGGCTGCTGCCTGAATGTCGGCAATGGTCAGTTCCAGTCCGCGCTCTTCAAGAATACCCTGAACGCGGCGAACCACGTCGATCATAAATGCCCGGTCGGCAGCACCGAACGGCGCTTCTTCCATTTGGTCGAAAGCATTCTTCGCAATCGTGTTGCTTGCCTTCTCTCGTGAATGCTCGCGGAATAGCGCGACAAACTTCGATCCGAGTTTGGCCTTTGCATCCTTCTCGAATTTGGCGCGTTCCTTGGCATTCTTGCCCGCCTTGCGACCCATGATCTGTTCGAGTCGAGACTGGAAATTGCGAGCCTCATACGGCTTCCGCGCTTCGTCCGATCGCTTCAAAATCGCCGCGCGAGACATGGCCGATGGGAGACCCATCTTCTTTCGATAGGCTTCGAGTTGCTGCGGCGAAATGGTGGTCTTCAACTGCCCACGCATACGGTTGAAGGTTCTGCACCACCACAGATCCATGGTCAGATAGCCGGCGTCGCCCATCAGGTTGGCATAGAACGCGCCAAGTTTTGCTCCGAAATAGAACGCGGCGAGCGGAAGCGTGGCGTCTGCCGGGTAGTCGGACATGGCATCTTCGCCCTTTTCGCGAAGCGCCTTGTTGATCTCTCGGACGGTCATCGTCTCACGCAAGTGGGATTCAAATCCTTCCATTCCGAACTGCGAGAGCACTTCCTCGATTGCAGCAAGCCCGGACTCCATATCCCGGCGCGAACCAATGTTGATCGAACTTGGCGCTTTACCAGACCGCCACTTGCCATATGCAGCAATGGCGTTGTTTAGGTTGATCGACACCTTTTCGCCATTCGAGTAGATGGCAATGAAGGCCGTCAAGACTGCGCGATACTGCCTGGCTGAAGCCTGTGCCTTTCGCGCCTTATTTGCCGCGACAAGTTCTGGGAAATATGCGGCCAAGCGCGAGACCGCATTCGGCCAGTTGGTGCTGTACCACCCTTCGCCAGTTCCAGATTCGGCAGAGTTGGTCAGGTGATATTCGACTTCACTTGCAAGAGATGAAGCCAGTGTGTTAGCAGCGCGATCCGAATAATCCTTGCGACCAATTTGCATGCCGGCACGAACCGTGCGGCGGGACAATGCGAGTCCCACATCTCGAGTCTTATTCGCGCCAGCCTTGGTCGGAGTCCCGGACTTCGTCAGTGGAATTTGTCCGACGAGACCTAGGGATTCGCGTGCTGAAACAGGATCCGCCTCCATGAGGTCTACGGTCTTCTGCTGACGTGGCTTTCGTGCCTCTAGCGTCACGGCGGTCGCTGGTGCTGGTGGTTCAATTGGCTCCGCGCGCTCGCTAGATGCCTCGGCTACCGCCTGCTCGAGGGCGTCCGCCGCATCCACATCCGTTCCGCCACGTTCACCGAACTCACCAGACTCTTCACCACGAGCCGTGCGATACGCCTTGACGGCGTCTAGGACAGCCGGAGGAATGGCTGCACCAGAATCGTCAAGGCCCTCGATCTCATCCGCGAGATCTTCCGCCGTCATGTAGTCGCCACCAATACCCGATTCATATCGGTTATTCAGTGCCGCCAATTCCGGATACAGGCGCGGCGGCCGCTTGGCCCAAAGGCTCGTGACGTCCTCACCAAACCTCTTGACCAGCATGCGCTGAATGCGCTCGCCGATCTTTCGTTCTCGCTGGGTCAGAGTCTGCGCGGTCTCGGGCTTTTGCAATTTCTCAACGATGGAGTAGGCGTCTACTCCCAGTGCAAAGTCTGGAGACTTACTGCGGATCTGACCCAGCGCGTCATTGACGCTCTCGAGGAAATTCGCGGAGCGTGCAGGCGTGGCCGGCGCAGGCGCGGCGGATGGTGCCGGAGCCGGGGCCGTGGTCGTAGTGGTCGCGGTCGCCGTAGCGGGTGCTGGTGCTGTCGTAGTTGCTGCTGGTGCGGCTGCCGTCGCTGCCGGCGCTGCCTGTGCTGCCTGTGCAGCAGCCTGTGCGGCCTGCTTTGCCTGCACTGCGGCCTTTGCATCCGCGTCAAGTTGTTCGCGAGATCGGATGACTGCGAACGCCTCGCGCACTCGCTGCCCAAGTTCCGTTTGCTGCGGCGTCGATCGACGCTTGGCCGACGCGATAATTTCTGAACGCACTCGCAATGCCGTGGCCGCTTGCTGGCCCCGCAGACCCATGCGGGTAATGATCCTTCCAAGTAGGCCAGGAGCCTTTCCCGTCTGGAACATCGCCTGCACGCCAGCGCGCAGTTCGTTTGCCGTACCTTCGGCCTCGACGAGTGCCTGGCCGGCTCGCAACTGCGCGAGCGCGGCGGGCTGCTGTGGACCCTCTGGACGAGCCATGGCCTGCATGGCTGCGCGTTGCGCTGCGACGTCAACAGCCGATGTCTGATCTTGGAAGTATTCGACGGCCGCATCGATCACCGATTGCTCGTCGAACATCTTTCGCAACTTCGACCACAATGCCGCGTCGGTGAACTGGATAGCGTGAATCGCTTCTTCGTATCCGAGGCTGATCGCCCTCGCCGCAGACGTCTGCCCGGCGCGAATGAACAGTGTGTTTGGAGATGTCGGATCGTAGAACGCATCCTGCTGATCCGAATCTCCGCCCGTGTAGAACACGACGTTGTATCCAAGATTCGTCAGTTCGGTAAGGGCAGCCTTATCAGATTCCGTGGACGGATTGACCGACGTCGCGTTGTGGTTTGCAAGCACATCATCAAGCGGCAACGGTGCAGCCTGGGGCGCATTGCTAGCGCCGAAGGCGGCGGCAGCAAGGTACGCAGTTTCAGCAGCAGTGGCGTCTGCGGCCAAGACTGATGTGGCTTGCTCGAGCGCATCCAGTCGCGTCTGCACTTCTCCGATCTGTGATTCCAGTTTCGTGACAGCATCCGCAGACTTTCGCTTGCGTGCTGCTGCGAGTTTTTGTGCCAACTCAACACGCTTGCGCTCCATGTCTGCGCGCTGTGCCAGAGACATTCCAAGGTCGGCTCGCGCAGTCAGTGCAGCCTGGCGACTCGATTCAACTTCGGCAACCTGTTCGTCTGGAGTCATTGAACGCATCGCCGCAATCTTGGATGGGGCGATCTTTGTCCAGATTTCGGGATCTTCGTATTCCGTGTTCTTCAGGTAGGAGACGATCTTCGCGCGCTTGTCCCCACGTTCTCCAGCAGCCTGTAGCGCAAACACGGGCATCGCAACGCCCTGTCCGCCAAGACCACCAAGACCGCCGTACACGCCCGACTCAATTGTGTCGAGAGCAAGCGTCGCGGCATCGCGTCCCCGGAACCCGCTGATGCGAGCAATGCCTTCGCCGCCCAGTTCCGCACCAGCCTCCTCCGCGAACTCTGTCGAATACGCTGCGGCCAAGCCCTTTCCGACCTGCCACAGCGGGGCCTCCGGTCCAAGCCTTTGCATTTCCTGTGCGAACTGCGCTGCGGTGATCTTCTTCGCCGCCAATGCCTCGCGGTAATACGTCCGTGGATCCAGCAGTTTTCCAACCGTGGACTTCGCGATCTTCGCACCAACCACGTTTCCAAGAGTTTCGGTAGCAGCCTCTACGCCACCAGCAGCCAGGCCGTACATGATTCGGCCGGCTTCCGTGCGAGCGCCGCCTTCTTCGATTCTCTGCGCCTCGTACTGCGCCACGCCTCCGCCAGCGCCTTCAAGGAACATCTGCCCGCCCATCAGCCAAGGTGCAGCAATAAAGGTTCCGAGACTTATGACGCCCTGCGTGGTGGCTTCCGCTATCTTGACTGGCACAGTGTCAAGGGTTGGCGTCGCGGCCTCCTGCATACCGACTGCGGCAGCCTCGAACGTATCTCGCGCGCCGAATGGAAGTGGCGTCAGCAGCGCAACGCCGCGAGCCGTCGAAGCAACCTTTCCAGCGCCGGCCTTGATGGCACCATACTTCAATTGCTCCAGCGTCCCGCCCTCTTCCGCAGCGCGAGCCATCATGCCTTCAGACATTTGCGCGCGCTCTGATCGCTGCTCCGGAGTCAGATCTTCCTTGCCAAACGTCTCCGTGAGAATGGTCGCGGTGGCAATCGGCGGCGTGCCGACACGCCCCGGACCAGTAAAGGCCATGGACGCCAGTTCCTGCAACGATGCCATGCCCAATGCACCGACGGATCTGGCAGACTGTTCGGTTTCAGACCGATAGCCAGGCGACTCTTCTAGGCGCATATCGCGACGCAGGCGCTCCATCGGATCGCTCTTCGGCTCAACATCCAACTCCGATCGCAGGCGATCGAATGCGTTTGAGAACTGGCTCACTTGGCGGACCCAGCCTGGAGCAGGGCGTAGAAGCGATCAACGACCTCCTTTGGCGGGTAGTCGAGTGGCGGCTCATTCGCCTTTTGGCGGCGCTGATTTTCCTTGTATGCGGCAATCATCATGCGGCCCATTTGGTACTGCCTTTCGTCTGGAGAGTCGAACTGCTGACCTTTTACCGCATCACCCATATACCGCTCAAGAATCATTGCGGCATCATCTCCAGCAGCCGTGGCTCTGGACTGCGATTCCGGCATCGCATATCGGTCCACCTGCGGTCGCGGCTGCACGGTCGGCTGGATCCCAGCCCGAGCGGCAGGAGGCTGACCGTTGTACTGATCCAATGCACGGATCATCGAGTCTAGGTGCATTTCGTTTCGGAGATCGATCGGAGCCCAGCCCAAATCGTTGGCAACCACGTTGTTGAACTGCGACGAGAACTGCATCAACTGATTCGGGTTGTACTCACCAGACGCATCTCGAACTGGCGGGATGACCGGCTTTGACACGCTCGGCATCCCGTTGACCATGGTCATTTGCTGGATCAGATTGGCGACGGACAGCGGACCCATTCCGCTCTGCTGAATCCAATCGAGCACGGTCATATCCGGGGGCATCGACGATGCTTCCGGAGGACGAATCAGATTCCGAAGCATGCCGACGCCTTGGCGAGTTGCGGTGTCGTTGGTCGATTGGACCAGCCCATCTAGGCGCGCAGCGCGATTGTCGTACATGCGCTTGTCGAGCGCAGTAAACGCCTTGCCCTCGGCGTCAGTAACTGCGCGGCCGCGATAAATCGCGTCGCCAGCAGTCTTTCCGACGCTTCCTCCAAGAATCTTGATGGCGTCTTGTGGAGCCAATTCATACAGGTCGGAGTATGCCTGCTTGACCACTGGATCCTCATAGCCAGGGGCCATTCGGGACAGACTGTCGAACTGCGGCTTCAGCGCCTTCTTGGTGGCATCGAGTTTCACGGCGTCCTGCAATTGCTTGCGGCCACGAGAACGCATCTCCATCATTGCCATCCATTGCGGCATGGTGACCTTGATCACCTGCCGCTGTCCATCCTCGTCCTTGAACGCTACCGCCGGCTGGCCTCGAGCAGACCCAAATTCCAGCATCTCGAGACCCTGATAGTCGCCCGTTTCAATGCCCGCAATAGCGCGCTGAAACGAGGTTGGTCCGGAAACCATCGGGCTTGGTTCATAAATGGACGAATCTTGATCTGCGCGCTCTACGAACTTCTTCGTCTCTGGCGGGATGTCGCCTTCTTCGATGCCAGACAGTGCTCCCATACTGGACTGCGGCATCTGGCCGGCCATGGCAACACCAGCCTGTAGACCATTCTGAATGTATTCTGGAAGGTTCATATTACTGACCCCCGCGCTGGAAGTACTGTGCGGCGCGCTGGGTGGCAGACTGCTGCGCCATACCCTGCGCGATTGAGCCAAGGAATACCTTGTTGTCCGGAGTCATAAACGACACGCCTGAAACAAAGTCCTCGACGTCCTCCTGCGACTCTTCGCGCTCCTGCTGACGTCGAGAACCAGCCCGAGCACGAGCACGCTCGCCCTCCGAAATGCCCTGAATTCGACCACGCTGCGCGGCAGTCTGTTCATCGAGCGCAAGGTTCTCCAACTGGGCCTGCTGCTTGAATGCCTGCTGCAATCCCGCCGTGGCGAATGACAGTGGCGCAGCCGCGCCTGCTGCCATGCCAGTTCCGAAACCTGCATATGGGCGACGCGGATCAGATGCTGCAATGCCTGCGCCGGCTCCTGCCAACCCAGACATGATTGCCAACGCAAGAGCGCGGTTTCCCATGCCAGATGATTGGCTTTGATCGGCTGGCGGAAATGGACTTGTTCTTGGTTCTGGCTTGTACATGATTGCTCCTTGAATTATCCGAATGCGCCAAGGAGGCCGCCCATCATCAGGCCGCCACCAAGTCCGCTTGCAATTCCACCCATGGCTCCGCTTGCGGCGGCCCAACCCGCTCCGGATTGTGCGGCCTGTTGCTGACCAATTCCAAGGCTCGCTCCAATGCGCTGGCCCTCGATGCTCGTATATTTGCCGAGAATGTCTTGCCGCATTCCGGCGGCTGAAGCGGTTGTCTGTTGTGCTTGGCCGAGCATCTGATTCAAGAAAGACTCTTGCATACCGACCTTGCCAGTCAACCCAGCAATACCCATCTGGCGCTCTCCAGAGATTCGTTCCCTTTCCAAATTGGTCAGACCACCAACGCGCTGCTGCGCCAGTCCGGTCAGTCCCGCAGTGGTCTGCGCCTGCATCTGTGCCAGTTGTGACGCATACTGCTCCTGCACCACGCCTTCTCGAAGAGCACCCTCTTGTTCCAGTGCGGACAAGGCAGCCTGGCCGAACGTCGTACCGCCAAGTCCGGTCAATGCCTGCGATTGGGTTGCCCTAGCAACAGATGATTGTGTCGCTCTACGAATCGTCGCAAGCGTTGCTTCACGACCTCCGGCCATGGTTTGGTATGCAGTTCCCATCCCGGACTCATAGCGCCGCTCTATCTCGCCCATTCCGCCACCAAACTGCGAGTACACATCTCGCATTCCTGCGGAATACGCCGTTGACAGTTCCTTGTACCGAGAATCAAAGTCAGCGATGAGCGACTCGTACTCTGGCTTGTATTGCGCGATATTCGCAGACCTCTCTGTCAGAAACTGATCAAGGATCTTCTGCCCTTCAGCAGTGCTGTATTTGCCGAGTGCGGAGTATTCCTTGTTTGCTTGTGCGCGCAACTGCTCAAGCCGCTTCTGCTGGGCATCGGCTGATTTCTTGCCAAAGATTCCGCCAAGGATGCTCCCGCCACCCATGACTGCGCCGCCAATTGCGAGTGCTGTGATTGGTTCCATTAGGTTGGCCTCCATAGCGGCGCGTCTGATTCTGCGACAACCTCGCGCCGTGCGCTTGTCGGATCCACATATGCAGCGACTCGCTCAATGGCGAATGGGTATCCCTCCGTCAAGATCCGGAGATAAGCAGCACCAGTTCGCTTGCGAACTCGCATTCGGTTATTGATTCCCTCGCGCAGATTGCCGAGGTTCGTGATATCAGCCGAACCGAAGTCGCTGATGTCAGCGGTCGCAGTAACGGTCGCGGATGCGCTCCAAGTGTTATTTGTCAGCATGTTGTACAAGCCGACCTCGACATCGTCACTCACGATGCCAGTGCTTCCAGCATTCTGGGCAAACAGTACGACCTGCGAGGATGCGCCATTCGCGGTTGTTGCATTCACAAATCGAATGATCCATCGAAGAGTCTTGGCAGTTCCTGTGCCAGAACCAACCCCGGTAGCCTGAAACTTCGTGCCGGCGGTATTTGCAGATGCGCCTATCGCGGTCCATGTCGTAGTTCCAGCCGTGGCAATCTCGTACCAATTTCCAACTACCAGGCTTTCATCCTGCACGGTTTCAAGGCCGATGCGCTCGAGCACATAGAAGTTCCCAAGGCTGTAGTACTTGCGATCCACAAGCGCGACAAACGAGTCTTGAGAAGCGTATGTCCCTGCTGCTCGCAGGGCGTAGTGGCAGTCATACGCTCCACTAGCACCATTGCCATCGATTCCAGTGCCAGGCTCGTTGCCGTCGAATACTTCATCTAAATCCTGAAACAGCACAGATGAGGTATCTGCCGCGATCGACTCCATTGCAGTTTCGGCGCAATGCAGTTCTGCGTATGGGCGATCAGCGAGACCTTCGATTTCTTCAACTTCTAGATAGTCATCAATTCCAAGTTCGACCTGAATTTCCTTGATCATCACCAGGCTTGGCTGTGTTGCGATCATCGGACCGATGCTCACTTGCGCGCGAATAAATTGGGCAGTGCGCGCGGCATCGGTCGTTGGTCCAGCAGCACTGGGATCCGAATACCCGCTACCCGGGAATCCGTCTACACCAGACACGAGCCTCTGATCGAAGAACCCAAGCATCGATCCATAGGCGCACATCATAATTTGGTTGCGTCCATCAGATGTCGGAGCCTGGCACGCATTCGTCACGCCGGGCATCTCTGGGTCATAGAGTTTGATGGGGAAGAAGCCATCCGTCTGTTCGCTATAGAACAGATGCGTTGAGTTGGCTGGTCCGTCTGTTCGTGTCAGGAAGATCCAAACTCCACGCCTTTCTACGTCATAATGGAGCACCGGATCCAGCAGATCGAATCGCAGTTGGTTGAACCACGAATCCAACTTGTTCAGGCTCACCAAGTTTGCTCGATCCACGCTGAAGTCGTTGGGCCGCAGGCGATACAGGCCATCTTGTCCGAGCATGTAGACGCTCTTCTCGGGACCTTCGCACCATGCCTTTGGACCCACAATTCCGATCGTGTTTGACAGGACAGCGAGTCTCGTGTTTGCCGGATCGACCGACGGATCGCCAGTCAGGTATGTCAGACTTCGCTTGCCGGCAAACAACAGCGACTGTTCGCCAAGCGGAATGATCGCAATGATCTCGTCTCCGGCAGGACCAATGGTCGTTTCGGCAACATTTCCTGCAATCGCGTGCCCAGTGGTCGGAGTCGCATCGGCAAGCCAAATGTCTGGATCATCGATTCTCGATCCAAACCATACGTTCTCAAGACCCTTGACTCCCGCGAGCATGATGCGCGCGCCAAAGCGATGGATTGCTTGTGCAAAGTAATAGTTTGACCCGATCTGCTTTCGGATCCTGTCTTCTGGACCATTTCCATCATGGTGCCAGTGGGAAAGTTCCAAGTTGGAATCGAGAAGATCGATCTTCCAGTATGCACTGCGCGTATTTGGCGCCGTGCCAAAATACGTAGTGTCGAGTAGGTACAGATACTGCCCGCGCTGCGTGGCAGAAACCCTGCCGGTCGTATTCAACTGCGCGGCAGTGACATTGCTGGTTCCATTCACTCTCGTGATCTGCGTCGGAGCCGTGGCGTTGGCATCCATGTAGTACGCCTTGCCGCCAGCAATGATGAATACGCGATCCTTGCGAACTGGGGGATCTCCGTTGTAGGAGATGCAGCGCACCAAACATTGGATCTGCGCTCCGCCAGCGAACTTGAAGATGCGATTGATCGCCGGCCTGGTGCCGAGGCGAACCCTCCTGCGGAATGGATCCGCCGGGAGGATGTTCAGCATGTCAACGCTATACCCATCCGGCACACTCGTGTACGGGCAATCCGTGATCCAGCCACGGTAGGGAAGTTTGCCGGGGAGGTATGGCATCAGGCGGTTCGGACGAGAATCACGGTAATTCCGGTATTTGCAATTCCATAAACCGTAGTGTCTGTCCCGTTTTGATATGCATATCGCAGAGCAGAATTGCCATCTGAATCAAAAACCATATAAACGCCAAACCAAGTTCCTCCGCTTGCCTGAACAGACATATTTGTTCCACTAATGGACGCAGTCCAACTGCTTGGTTTTCCTGCAATTCCAGCAGTGTCCATTCCGGGATCTGCAATCCCGGGCGTGAAAGTGCCACCAGAATTGTCTGGAAAATCAGTTCTGCTTGATGCTGTAAGTATCACCACAGAACCAACTCGCAGTTGCGAATCCACATACGATTTGCGTGCCAGAACATTGCCTGATGCTGGATCTGCTGCGTAAGACGGAGCGCCAGTAAATTCGGTAGTGCTAACAACAGCAAGAGTTCCGCCGACATTTGCCGAACCATTGATATTCGTCGTTGTATTGCGAATGGTTGCAGTACCAGTCGTTGCTCCAAGCGACAATGCAGTAGCGGCCTGACCGACATTTAGCGTTGTTGCCGTGGTATTGAATACCGATGCGGTGGTTGTGGTCGTTGTGATATCTGCACTGGTTGACCCATTCACCGCAAGGTCTCCACCCAGCGTCGTGGCTCCACCCAGCGTCGTGGATCCTTGGACAGTTAGCGTTCCATCAACAGAAGCATTGCCTCTAACAAATGTGCTTCCACCACCAGCACTTCCGAGTTCGACATTTGTCGTCGATCCAGTTACGCCATTAGTTCCGATATTCACTTGTTTCGTGACACCGTTTGCAGTTGCACCAGTAGCGATATTGACGGTTTGCGTTGATGTCGTGGTAGTTGCGACATTCAAAGTTGATGCGCTAGTCGTGATGTCACCACCATTGACAGCCAGATCTCCGGTGAGCGTGGTGTTTCCAGTAACTGCGAGCGTTCCACCAGCAGTGATGTTCCCGCTGACGGCTGCGTTGCCACCAACAGACAGTTTCTCTGTCGGAGAACCAGCGCCAATTCCAACGCGATCGTTGGCGTTGTCGATGGTCAATGTGTCAGTGAGTACCGAAGTACGCGCTCCGGTGTTGTATGGCAACTGATACTTCAGGTTCGCCCACGTAGTCGATCCATCACCGATCTTGACGTTGCCGGTATCGGTTTCGTAGCCAGCCTCTCCCGCGAGAAGAACAACGCTGCTATTGGTGTTCCATTCACCCTGTGTGCTTCTTCGGATCTGAATCGTTGTCGGCATTACTTGTTCTCCACGTAGGAGGGCGGCACGCAGTACCAGCCCTCTGGAACGATCACCTGGTGAGATGACAGGACCCATTGCCCGTCTTCGTAGACATAAACCCTAGCCTTGGTCTCCGGGCCGACCCTGATCGGAGCCCCCTCGCTGACCAAGGTCACGCGACTGCATCCATGAACGAATGCGAGAGCCAGCGCGGCGCAGAGCAGCCTCGTCGCGAACAGCGTCCTTGGCGACCGTCTTTCCGATCGAACCGCCGTAGAGCCGCAGGATTGCTTCAAAGATGCCACGTATGACGTCTCCCAGCCAGGTCAAGCCTTGACCTGCTTGCTGGTCTTGTCGTTGTCTCGAGCGAAGATCAGGCCGATGCCGGCCATCAGGGCTGCCGCCAGCGAGCCGACGTCGATGGTCGTGGCTGGATCGTTGTCGGTCAGGGCCTTGATGGCCGAGCCGACGGCAATGAGGATCGCGCTCAAACCAGCGCCCGTGGTCTTCCAACTGTTGGTTTCAAAGAACTTCATGGTTTGCTCCTATCAAGGTTGGCCTCAATACGGTCGAGGCGGTGTGACATGGCTTGCTGTTGCGTAGATACCTGCACCAGCAATCTATCGTGGTGTAGGTATGACGCCAAAAGGGAGATAAGGATCGTGACCGCGATTGCGCCAATGGCGATCCAATCTCGGAAGGACAGGTGTACGGTTGCGTTGTTTGTTTCTAGGGTCATGTCGCAGCCTGGTTAGGCCCAGACCCTCATCGGACTTGATGGAGGTGGATCGAGAATGGGAAGGGCCTCAATCTGTTCCGGAGTGAGTTCCCCGGCTACGCGCAGGTTCGCATGGAAGCGAGCATCGGTAACCGGCTCTCCATCCACAATGCGGGTGACTGGGCCGATCCAGCCGATGTCGATGCGCTGCCCGTCAAGTTCGTGGCACTCTCCATCAATGCGCTGGACTGTAACGCCGATGGCCGCAAAGGCCTCAACCATCCGCGCTTCCGTGTTTGTGCGAAGAAAGTAGTCGGTCATGGATTCACCGTTAGTGCGTTCATTTGTGCCATTGTCAGTCCAGTCGGCCAGAACTTGATTGACCGAATTGCAATGCTTGGATAGCCAGTTCCTGCGCTACTGTTATCGTTGTTCAACCCTAAAGCCGTAGCAATAGAGATCCCAGATGTAGCAGAACTCGTAGGCGTTGTCGTTGCCTGTGCTCCGTTGATACTCATAGCGGTGCTGGTTGTTGTTCCGTCAAATGAGTAAGAAGTAGCCGCCTTTGCGCTTCCAAGTGATGTCCGACTGCCATTCAAATTGGACCCAAGTGCAGATGTTCCGTTGGTCTGGAAGTACGACGCAAGCAACACACCGCTGCCCCAACGGAATCGCTGCGCGTAGTTTCCACCATTGTTGAACGCAATTGACCCTGCGAAGTTTCCGTTCTCGGTGTTATTGCTGAAGTGCGCGAAGAGCGTTCCGCCGTTTGCGTTGTAGTTGATCGCAGCAATATCGCTCATCGTGCAAATATCTACCGCCCGTTGTACGGTCGATGAAGTTGTTGGGATGTACGACGATGCGCCGGAGCCTGCTTCAAGTTGTGCGCCCCAAAGTTCAATGCTGTCACCGCTTGTCACGATGCGAAATCCGACCCGCTGCGCCTCGGTCGTGGCAGTAAATGTATATCGAACCCACGATGATGTAATGGCTTGCGTTGTCCACGCCGTGCCGTTGTTTGTCGTGAATTGGATGTTGCCTGTACCGCTCACCCTTCGCAGCCACACCGAAAGAGTTCTTTGTGCGCTGGTTCCAATTGCAGCACTACGAATGATGGTCGCATTCGCCGAAGATGCTGTCACACGCAGAGCAGTCGCATCATTTCGTGGACTGGTGTTATTCGTGCTATCGCGTGTGATGTTTGAATCTGTCCAGCCAGTTCCAAATGTCTCGTTATTGGTTAGTTCATTCGTAGAACTACCTTCGATCAGCAGTCCACGAGCAGTCAGCGTGGTTGGGTTATAGTCAAAGCGCGCCTTGGTTGGATCGTTTGATGCAGCAGCACCCATCGACTCCACATATCCGTTGCTGTTGATGAAGGTGGCCGTGGTGCTGCGCGTGAAGGTGAATCGCGGGTCAAGCACACCTGATGTGAAGTCGAGCGACAGCGTGGAGCCGTCGCCTCCAGTAACGGGAAGAATTCTGTTGCGAACTCGCAACTCTGGCAGGACCATTTCCCATGTGCGCGTCCTATGCATCAGAGGCTTGAATAGAACATGTTCGCAGCCGGCGATGAAGACACACTCGCTGCGCGATAGTGGATTTCAATCAGTCCACACCCGCAGGTATCGATGAGAGCAAACGCGCCGGACAGGTGCGTTGCATCACTGTTGAACAATTTTGCGTCGCCATTGTTCTTGGTGAACGACCGCGCCTGGCGCAATGATGCGCTGTTGATCGTGTTGTCGTTGGCAGTGAGCGTGATCGAAAGATCGCACAGAATTTGCGGTACATACAGGCCGCTGGAGGTATGCTGATCCCATCCAATTATGCGAATGGCTGGGCTTGTAGCCGTTGATGCGATGAACGGCATGATCTTCATGTATGTCATGCCTTCTGTGCGAATCCAATGCGACGCAGTGCGTCCAGACGCCGTAGGAACAGTCGTGGTCGCATAAATTGCCACTGCACTTGCGGTCACTGTCGCATTGGTTGTCGAAGCCAATTGCAACGCGCGCGGCTCTGTCTTGAGTTGCGCGAGCACATTCAGCGTGTTGTAGAAATCACCCTTTGGCATGTCTTACCTCACCAGGTTTCAAGTGCTGTCCTGCGCCATGTGTTTCGCGCAACGCATACGTAGATGTAGTTCGTGTCCCAGCGCACGTCTCCGGGCTGGCCGGTGTCGCTGCCACTCTTCGGAGTGGATGCATTACCAAGGTTGATTCCTTCGGTCGTGTTGATCTTGCGGCAGAACACCGGAAGAGGCGTCATCACCTTTCCGGCGTGGAACACGGCGGCTTCCTGTCCCTGCACATCGATCTTGACGGGAACGGTCGAATCGATCGACGTCTCATACGTGTCATGCGTGATGATCGCACCAGACGATCCATCTGCCCCACTCATGGCGATGGTCGCATTCGCGTTGGAGCGGATCGACAGCGCAGTGCACCTCATGTTGCCTGGGGAGATGTCTTCACTTGTGTGCGAGTGCCTGACCGCTGCGCGCAAATTCAATTCCGTGCGAAGCCCATGCACCTCATCCATGTCGTGTTCGTGCCACGCCTTGGCCTTCATTCCAAGGCTTGCCTCAAGGCCGTCGATCTCTGCAATCGAATGCCGATGCTTGGCAGCAGCCGCACCAACCGAACTGGCCTCCAGAGTGCGCCACTGGGCGTCGCAGAAGTCATTTCCGGTCTTGCACAGAACCTGACCGACAGCCCCGCCATCCGGAATTCCTCGGCCTGGCTGACCATTTGCGCCGGCTGAACCGAGAAGTCCTGGCTTGCCATCTCGACCTCCCAACGCAAGCACAAGCCATCCGTCTGCCGGGGGTGGCGTATTGATGGTCACGACCTTGCTGGCGATGTACGAGGAGCCATCGTGATACACGATGTCGTTCGTCATGTAGACAAATGATGGGTTGTATGAGCCGCGAAATCGCATTGGTTAGTTGGGGTTCTGGACGTATCCGTAGTCGGGCCTAGTCCAATTGGAACTGTTTGCTGGACGTGTCGGTCGAATGCGACCCATGTCGCGCTGCAACAATCCATCCTTGGTCAGTGAAGTTGCAAGTAGCGGTCCTGCCTCAATTTCTGCAATCTTCATCGAAAGACCTTCGTCTTCATATGCCTGTGCAAACGCTCGCACATACGAGAGGAACAGGGCATCGGCGTACTTCGGAATCGGAATCACATAGGTATCCGCTGCTCCGGACGAGATCTCTTCCCACGCAGCGCGGTATCGCACGGCAATGGCGTCCGCTACGGCAGCGGTTGGCGTCGGATAGATATCCATGCGTGCCGCTGGGAGCGCATCTCCGGCAGTTGTTGGCGGTGGACGGGTGAAGCATGCATGGGTCACGCCAGGGCCCGTCATGGTCAGTCCAAGTTGGCGGAGTTGCTCGAGGTGGTCTGGGGTGACCATCTCGATCAGGTATCCCAAAGACTGCGTCGAAATGATCGACAGCAATTCTTCGCAGTCGGATGGCAGTGCCACATACGACTGATCCGCTACCAGGCTGATGAACTTCGTGGTGCGTTCACGGAAGCGCCACGGCCTCGAGAATAGGTGCTGTCCAGCCTGATTCACGATCTCCGCAAGGCGCGCAGATTGCGTCTGCCCAGGAGCCAGCGACGGATATCCGCCAACTGCAAGGATCGCATGTCTCTTGGCTTCGATGAACGTAGGCATTGAAAGCCGCCTGGGGGGTTTCCCCCCCAAGCGGGTGTTGCTTTCTGAAGTCAGATCACGTCAGGGCAGTCGCCGTGCCGTCGATCGGGCCGTTGAACAGCAGAACGTTGATCGTTCCGCTTGCAGCGGCAGTCACGGCACCAAGAGAAATCGCGACGGTCGTGTCGGGATTTGCCGAGTCGCCCTCGTTACCGAGCCGACCGGCCGTATCGCTCAAGAACAACTTTGAGCCGAGAACGACGTTGTTTGTGTTTGCGAACACAGTCGCAGCACAAATTCCGCCAAACTGCACATCGACCTCGGTGCTATCAGCGCCGACGAAGTTACCGAGACCAACCACGACGCCGATGTATCCGGCCTGCGAGTGCGTGCCATCGCCAGCAGACGCAGCAGCATTTCCATCAGCCTTCTTGACGGACGCGAATGGAGAGAGTCGAAGTGCCGCATCATTTTCCGGAGCCGCGCTATATGCGGCGCTGGTGTGGTTGAACGAATTGATCACGACATCGCCGAGGACAAGAGCGCCGCCGGAGCGGTTGATCATTCGTGCGACGTGTCCGTGCGGCCAAATGCCGATCGGACCAGAGGTAGGAGCGAGAATCATGTTTGATTCCTTTCTGTGTGGTGATGGGGGCGGCCGGGGTTACCGACCGCCCCCCTTCAGGTTCAGGTGGCAGTGGAGTCCAGCGGGGCGACGATGCCCTGACGCTGACGGCTGTTGCAGAACAGGTTCCACCAGCAATCCACCACCTGCACATAGGTGAAGGGCTGGTTGGGGTGACGCAGCACGTCGTGCTTCTCGAAGTAGCGACGAGCGTGATAGATGGGGGTCAGGTAGTTACCGTTCACCCAGAAGTAGCGAGCACCCTCATCGACAGCCGCACTTTCAGTTGCGCCAGTCGTGCTTGCGTCGATGTTCTGATTGTACGTGGTGCGATTCGTTCCACCTGGGAAGATGGCAGCGGTGTCCAGATTCGAGCAGTACATCAGTTCAATGCCGCTATACGCGGGATTGTTGTACGCAGCATCCTGATACGAAACCAGCGTGTCGTTGCTGCTACGGAGAGCAGACTTGTACTGGTTCAGGCCGAGACGCGAGCACAGAATCATCTGCCGATTCAGAACCGGCTTCTCGAAGTACTCCTGCTTGGTGCTCGGGGGCTGGAAGTCGCACTTGAGGAACATGTCATCGAACGCCGCGATCAGATTGAAGATCGTGGTGGAATAATCGTTCGCTCCAGTTCCGACGTTCTGGACGCTCGTCGCCTCGACCTTGGCAGCGTTGTATGCCATGTCGGGGTCGTAGTACGAGATCTGGTTGGTCCAACGGTCCTCGGTGCTGACGTCGATGTTCATCACGTTCGTCCAGCCGATGGGCTTGCCACCGCGCAGGCCGAGCGTGTTGCCGGCGTCAGGAACTTCGGTGATGAACGCAGGCAGGCTGTAGGGCAGACGACCGCCGGACGACTCCATGTTCGTGTAGTTGCCGAACGTGGTGGCCCACAGATCGTTCTCGAAGCCGTTGATCAGGCTCGTCCACATGCGCTGTTCCTTCGTCCGCTTCAGTCGCTTGTACTGCGACTTCACGTAATCGCGGCCAGCGCCTTCGCCACCGTTCAGTTCGACCTCGTGGTCAGTCCACGCCATGTGGTCGATGCTGAAGCGCCACGGCACTCGAATGGTGTCGAGAGTCTGCGCGTTGCGCCAGTTGAAGGTGTCATTGGGAAGGTAGTGATCGTAGGTCGAGGAGTCATCAAACATGATGACGTCGCGAATTTCGTTGCCGCCCTGCACCGTTGCTTCGCTGGTCTTCTCCTTGAGAAGACGGCTGAAGGCGTAGGTGTTCTTGACGGCCTCGTTGATCACTGCGTCCGCCGACGTGATGTACGTCGGACCCGTTGCGTTCATAAAGTCATTGAAGGTTTGGATGGGGGTACCAGCCATGGTTTGCTCACTTTCTGGTCAATCGGCGTGCTTCGGCGGCGGGCTTGCCATCAAGCAGGGCTTCGAGGATCGCGTCTTCTGCATCCGCTTTCGAGACAGGCCGTTCGGCTCGGGACACGCCCTTTGCCGGGGTTGGCTGCACGTTCGATCGCTTCGCGGGGGCGCGACTCGCCTCCTCTGGGCTGACTCCGGTCAGATTGGAGAAAGCCTCCGTCACCATCTGCAACACCGAGGTGAATGCTCCTGGTTTGGCGGATCCAAGTCGGGCGACTTCCGCGTGCAGTTGCTCGGTGGTTGGCGACTTGTCGCCATATAGACCTCGCAACCTGAACTCGGCAGACTCCGCTTGAACCGCATACGCTTGCTGAACCAGATCCTGTTGGGACTGCTTCAGTTTGGAAAGTTCGTCAGCCATGGCCCGCAACGGCTTGGCAGCGTCCTTTCCGAGAAGTTCTTCCACGTCGCGAAGCGGATCGTTGGCGTCTGAAGCCGACTCTTCGACATCGCTGGAAGGTTCGGCGTCATTGCCGTCCTCCTGCTCTGCCGCGTCTTCCTTCTTCGCTGTATCGCTTGACTTGGAAACCTTCTTCTCCAGTTCCTTCATCTTGTTGCCGAACTCATCGACGTCGGCCTGTCGCTTGGCGGCCTTGAGCCCCCATGCGAGCAGATCTTCGTTGCTCGTCTGGCTGATGATGGACTGGGGAACGCCATCCCTCTTGAGGGCGGCGATTGCCCGCTCGCGATCCGGGTTCGGTGCGGCGGTTGGTTCTGGTGTCTCGGCCTTGGCCGGCACAGGCTCCGGTTCAGCAACATCATCGTTGCTGGACATGAGCCGATCGAGGATTGCGTCTTCCTCTGCGGTGTCGGTCTGCTTTGACGAAGTGACAGCGTCGGCAGGCTTGTTGTCCTGCTCGACCTCTACAACCTGGCTTTCGGGTTCACTCATCGTGTCCTAGTCCTTGGCGTATCCGTGACGTGCGGCGATGTTGCGTTCATGTCGCCGCGACATGACGACGGGTTTCCCCTGCTTGGTCTTCGGACACCCCTCGAGGTTGCGAGGAAGTGCGTTCGACACATAGGGGTACTGGTATCTGTTCGAGCCAGGATCGACCGTGAAGTCGCTCGCGACGCGAACCCAGTCCGTCCCATCGATAGTGACAGTCATTCCGATTGACGGTGCGTCTTTCATGCTGAACACGAATTCAGCGCACGAGCCATCGGCATTGATGAAAGGATACAGTGGCATGGTCGATTTACGAAGTGCGGTTCATGGACTTCTGCATCATGGCCTGCGGACTCTCGCCCTGTCGCTGCTGCGATGACTGCATTGCAGCGCCTTGCGCCGCGCCGGCGCGCATCTGATTTGCCATGCTCACGTCGATCAGATCTCCGAGAGTTGGGATGTTGAGCGCATCTCCGACGAGGCTCATCACCTCTCGCCACTTGACGTGCGGCGCGGCCATCACCGACTGGCTGATGTTCCCAATGACTTGCAGAAGTTCGATCGCGCGGCGCTGCATGACGGCCTCGCTCACGCGCTCCATGCTCATGGCCTCGATTTCAAGTTCGAGATCGTCGAACATTCCCTGAAGAACCATCGGGCTGAAGATTGGTTCCGCCTCACCCATGACAGCCACGCCATCCTGGCCGAGCGGGAACATGACCTTCTGATCGTGGAACAAGTACCACGCAGCCGTCAGCAGGGCGTCATTGACTGCTTCCTGATACTGCTTCTTGAGATGAGCCATGCGAAGGCCGCTGCTGCTCTCGGCAATGGCGATTTCGGTTGCCGTGGGCTGCCCGGTCACGTTGCCGCGCATGGCATCGTGGATGCCTGACACCCGGTCGAGGCGATCCTGCGCCTGCTGCGAATACGCCACCTGCTGCTGCGTGATGCCACCCACCTCGAGCGGCACGACGTTGGTCGGATCCAGACCATCCACCATGACCACAAAGAGGTCATCCTTGTCACGTATGTCCTGTGCCAACTTGGGGTTACGGCTGTCCACCGCGACGATGCGCTTGTATGCACTCGCGCTGTACCGCATGGCCCGCAGGTGGGCGTTTACGTCATCCATCTGCGGCACGAGGGCCAAGATCGGAGACAGGGGATACGGGTCATCCGGAACCGTGTAGACGCCGAACATGGTGTACGGGCCGGATCGCGGGCCCCAGTATGGGCGAGGCTCACGAGCGAACTCGTAGGTCGCCTTTCCGGTCGAGGACTGTCCCTTCAGCACCGTGTAGATCGTGCCGTTGAACAGACCTCCGCCGGCTGCCATGTCGAGGGCCTCGACCGAAGCATCTCGCACTTCAGGAACCCACACCTCGTACAACACAAGTTCCTTGCGATCAGGGATTTCGCGCCGCGTGTCCAGGTCATCACGCAGTTCGTCGAGGCCGCTGTTGGCTCCCATGCCCTCGATGATCTCGACGTTCCAACCATCCTGTGCATCCGCCATCGCAAGGAGGTCTTCCTTGTCGATCGTCCAACAATGCCCCATATACCGGGCATCTTCCGTGTTTGTCGCTGCCGGATCGATGAAGAACCGATCCGGGCTGATGCGATACAGGCGAGGCAGGAACGGATCTGCATCGTCCGATGCCCGGTATCCCTTGCGCGGCTCGTTGACCACCATCCCGATGCCAAAGCCGAGAAGCATGTCCACCGCGATCCGCTCAAGCGTGCGCCGCAACTTGGTCATCTTGACCCAGCGATTCATGGCGACCTGCATCAGCGGGGCCGTTTGGCCCTGCGTGACAGGGCGAGCACTCTTCACGCGAATCTTCGGGCTGTCGTGGATGATGCGTGGCAACAGCAAAGCCACGTACTCATGCACGAAGTTCTCCGGATCGTCTTCGGATTCGTTTCCTGGCTTGAAGGCAGGACCGTGGTAACGCTCGATCAGACGCCGCCACTCGGTGATGTGGCGATCGCGGAAGTCTTCCGCCGCGTCAATCTCACGCTGAAGGGATGCTAGGTCGAATGAAAGCATCGATCACTTCTTGAAGCCGCCGCCCTTGCCACCACCGAAGCCGCCGCCCTTGCCGCCCCTGTCGTGGCCGTGCATGCCGCGACGGTTTCCGGCGGATCCGCCGACCTTCTTACCCGCCTTCTTCTTCTTGCCGTACATGCGTGGCCTTCCTGCCGGGCTTTGCCGGCCGAGTGATGATGAGGGAGCGCACGGCTTCCGCGTCTGCGCCCGAAACGTGGAATGTCTGCGACAAAGTCGTGTAGAGAACCAAGTCGCCACCGACCGGAGAGATGTGATGAACAGATGAGATCGGAACATAGTCGCCTTTGGAGGTGCGAATCAACACTTCTTGCCGCCCTTCTTCTTGCCCTTCTTCACTTGCGACCTCCCTTCTTCTTCGCGCGAGCCGGGAGGCTCTTCATGGACTTGGTCTTCTTCGCCCACTTCTTGGCCGTCTTCGGCATGGTGGCGAACATGAAGCCCTGCTGTGCCTTGCTCTTGAACGGCATCAGTAGCCCATCTTCTTCGACATCTTCTTGCCAGTCTTCTTCGCGTAGGACTTGGCTGCGGCCTTGCCCTTTGCGGTGTACGGGAACTTCTTCTTTCCTACCTTCGGCATCACTTCCTCTTCTTCCATCCGCGCTTCATGGCGGAATATGACTTCGCGCTGACCGTTGACTGCGACTTGGGGCGCGAGATGCCCAGTCGCTTGCGACGATTGATGTTTCCGACGAGCGAGTTCCTCTTCGCCATATCAGCATCCCCACCTTCTGCGTGCTGCGAGTCCGCGCTCGCCCTTCCAGGACCTCGATCGAGCGCAGAATGACTTGTGACGGCCGCTCGACTTGTCCTTGGTCGGAGCCTTGAGGTTCGATCCGGTCGCCCGGTTGTACTTGGCACGTCCCTTCGCCGTCAGCCCGCCGCCCGCCTTGACCGAAAGTTTTTCTGCTCGCCCAACTGACAGGGATGGGCCGCGCTTGCGTTTAGCCATCTTGGATCTCATCGTGCTTCAGAATAGCCCCCAAGGTCTCACGTTCGTATGCGGGGGGTGTTTCGGCCGTGTACCCGGCCTCGTCGCAGAGCATCAGCGCCCCGGCGGTCGCGATCACCCGGTCGCCGTGAGCCTCTCGCGCACCCGACTGTTCGTCACGCCGACTGCCCGCCTCGATGCTGCCGTCCTCAAGCACCACGTATTCGAGCATCTCGTCGAGTGTGTCCTCGCTCGGGATACAGCATTCCCCCTGCGCCATGGCACGAGCCAACCCGCCGAGAAGCACCCGCTTGGTGCGCTTGGTCGAGTTCCACCCCACTCGACGTGTACGACTCTCGGTCTTCGTGCCCGTCTGACGCTCTCTGTACACAGTCCGGTACTGCGCGCGCTCGAAGTCGTGCTGGAGGTTCGCGCCCGGTCCGTTGATCTCCCACCCCACAAGCGGCTCCCTCCGCCCCTTGTAGACCTTGCGGCAGATCTGCGCGATCTCAAGCGCCAGGTCGTAGGTGCTGATGTTCGGGTCCACGAACTCGGCGACCACCTCCCGGTTCTCGGCGTCCATGATGCAGGCGGCCGCGTTCGCGTTGCCCGTACCGTATGACGGGTCGAGGAACACCACGTACTCCGTCGTGCGCGTCGGCTCGGTGAACACGCGCCACCGTCCCTCGGGGTGCTGTTCCAAGCGGCCCCGAAGCACCTCGCAGCGCCTCGGCTCCCGGCCATGCGCTCCCCGGTGGGTGCTGACCACGTGGGCGCTGAAGAACGACGCGCCGCTGCCGACGCTCTCGGCGAAGACGTTCTGACACAGGTCGATCCGGTCGCGACGCCGGAGTTGGTCCTGAAGCCACGGGGTCCACGTGTACTCGGCCCCGGCGAACCCGGTGACCTCGCCATCGTCGTCGATCCGCACCTCGGCCCCTCGGCCCTTCTCGGGGTGCGCGTGGTACATGAGTTCGACGAGGGTCGGCTCGCCATGCAGCCTCGCCTGGCTGACGAGGCGCGCGTACTCCGTGCCTGCGCCGATGGGCGTGCTGTTGGCGATGCGGCACGAGGTGCAGTCGGCCGCGCTGCGCCACGCTGCTGCCGCGTTGTCGAGCGCCGCGAACTCGTCGAACACGACCATGGTGCGACGGCCACCTCGGCCGATGTGCTCGGTGCTCGCCTGCCCGGCGATCGTCGCGCCCGTGGTCGGGTGGCGCAGCATCAGGTGCTGCCGCCACTTCTTGCCCTTCTCAAGGTCCCCCGACGGGCAGGGCAACAGCCACGAGGGCTGCGCGGTCACGAGGTAGTCGATCTTCCAAAACAGCGAGTCGGGGTCGCCTGTGCGGTCCACGAGGTCCTCGACGCGGCTCACGAGCAACGTCTGCCACCCGTGGAACATCCACCCCCACGTGGCGATCGCGCACATGAGCCACGACGCGCCCATATCGCGGGACTTCTTGATCACGACGTCGCGGCCGTTCGTCACGCTCTCGATGACGGCGTCGGCTGCCTCGACCTGGCACGGCCACAAGGTGAAGGGGACGTTCGGCATCCGCGCCGGGCGCTCGCGGCCCGTCTCGTCGAGTTCCTTCACCCGGTAGGTCCACGCGCAGGCTTCGCACCACGCGGCGAATGAGCCCGCAAACGCCGCGCGCAGGTCGGCCCGGTCGGCATCCTTGGCGTCGAGAACGGCCCGGCGAAGGGCGAGGACCGCGTCGGTCATGCGTCCCCGGCCTTGCGCCCACCAGCCCCGCCACGAGCCCAAGCGCGCTCTAGCAGGGCGGAGGCGTGCTCTTGGCCTGGCAGCAGCGGGAAGTGGCGCAGGCAGGCGCGGGCGCGCTCGCGCACCGGGCGCGGGACCCTCGGCGTCGCGGTGGTGTCTAGCAGGTCGAACAGGAACGCCCGCGTGTGCATGAGGGCGAGCACTTCCTCGTGTGGCGTGGTCATGGGACGCGGTGCGCCGGGACCCCGGCCTCGGCTTCGAGGCGCTCTTC
>Ga0181358_1000100_pt1 | contig 35152 bp, 44 predicted proteins | sample Fa13VDMM110SD_FD_130096 | JGI IMG/M metagenome (GOLD analysis project Ga0181358, IMG submission 130096) | Freshwater viral communities from Lake Michigan, USA - Fa13.VD.MM110.S.D | ecosystem: Environmental > Aquatic > Freshwater > Lake | place: USA: Michigan | collected 2013-09-24 | reverse complement strand
TTGATTCATAGACCAGGAAAAATTCAATCAAATTCTAAAAGATACGTACTTGCATGTGATTTTGAATATAGATAATAACGAGTTGATAAAAGTTATGAAAACTAAGAATAAATATTCATAAGTTGCAACTACTTATGGTTCCTCTGCATTCGCCTAAGGACTATCTGTTTAATCTTCAGGCAACAAATAAATCGGGAGCAAAACGATTATGGAGACAAAATATAAAAGATGCCTGGAATCACGAGTGTGCTTATTGCGAATCAAAAGAAGACATTACACTAGACCACGTTATACCTCAATGTAAAGGTGGTTTAGATATTAAAACGAATGTAGTTGCCTGCTGTCATTCTTGTAATCAATCTAAAGGGCATACTTTTTGGGAAGACTGGTATTGCTCACAAGATTTTTTTGAAGAAGAAAAACTTTATAAATTATACGAGTGGATGAAACCCGAAAAGCCTGAAAATCTTTATGCCTATAGACCTAGAAAAAACAATGCAAGCTAGTATTATGAAGTTTACAATTTATTCAAAAGACGGTTGCCCATATTGCACAAAAGTGGAGCAGGTGCTACAATTGGCTGAGTTACAATGCGTTGTCTACAAATTGAATACTGATTTTACAAGAGAAGAATTCTATACAGAATTTGGAGAAGGTTCTACCTTCCCACAAGTGATTGTTAATGAACAGCATATTGGTGGATGTACCGATACCGTTAAGTATCTGAAGGAACAGAATTTGGTTTAATGGAAAACAACCTTCAAGAAATTTATTTTGATGTAGAGAAAGCAATTGATTATGCTTTTAATGGTCGATTTGTAATGAAATTTTATGATTATCTTAAAATTCGCGGATCTAAAAAAATAGAAGTAGAAGCATTTATTGAAAGTGCGACTGCTAGACAACTCTCTGAAATTGTAGATGATCTTAATGTATATCTTGAGGGTGGTGCAGATCAAGAACATAAACAATTGCGCGAAGCTTATGGTCATATTCCAAAACCAATAGCAAGAAAAATCAAAGAATATCTTTATGGTATTTTAGAAGATGCCTGGAAATATAATCATGACAAGAGACGTGGGCGCCGAAAAAAAGAAACTAAATAGAAATGAACCCCAAATAAATCGGGGAGTTGAGTTACTACTACGCAATAGAAGGGGGAGAGTATCAAAACCAAAAACTTTTCAAGTAAAGTTTGGTAAAATGATCTCTTTTTTCAAAAGAGAGTTTCATTTCTTTATCGAATTTAACTTCGACATTAGGAAAATATAAACTCTCTGGAGAACTAAAATGTTAGCAGTAACACTTACCATCGGCACATTAGTTTCAATTATGTTCTTTTTTGTTGGTGGTGTAATAGGATGGATGGCCAAAGAACATTTTTATCAAACATCTCCAGTGTATATGCATCCAGAGATGTTTGACTCAAATGGAAACATCATTCCCGACGAAATTTTAGCTGTTAGATTTGAAAACAATTATGACTACGACGAAGACGAGGAAGACGAGTAATTCAATAGAAACTACTACTAAACTTCCCCCAAATCCCTTTATGCACGAGATCTTAGATCTTGCTGCAAACCAAAAAACAAATGAAAAAAAAGTTGAAGTTCTGAAAGAGTATAAAAATGATGCGTTAAAATCGCTATTCATTTGGAACTTTGATGACTCAGTTATCACTGTTCTCCCTCCTGGAGAAGTGCCATTTAAACCGAACGAAAATCCATTGGGAACTGATCACTCTTCTTTAAGACGTGAGTTCAAACATTTTTATAATTTTGTAAAAGGTGGAAATGATACTCTTCCAACTATCCGCAGAGAAAGTATTTTCATACAAATTTTAGAGGGTTTGTATCCAGATGAAGCTGAGATTCTCTGCCTTGTAAAGGATAAGAAACTTACTGATAAGTATGATATTAGTATTGATCTTGTTAAAGAATCTTATCCAGATATTACTTGGGGTGGGCGTTCCTAATGCATTATGTTCTTCATCAGAAATGTGAAAAATCAAAAGCAAACGATAAATCATTGCCTCTAAATTCGTATCTTGTTACTTATATCTCTGATGAAGAAACCTTTTATGATATTGTAATTTGTAATAAAAAAGTTGATCCCTTCGATGCGTATTGGGATAAATATCGTGAAGGTTTAAAGGATATATCATGGACAGAGGGAAAAGTGAATTCAAACTTTTGGAAATCTAAAACTGAGAAAAAAAAGAAATGAGCGCAGGATTCAGTGAAGAAAAACTTGAAGTATCTATCAATAAAGATGAACTTCAAGAAATTTTAAAGGTTTATAAAAAACTCAAAAAATATCAAAAATCAAATATCTTTAAGATTAAAACAATTGACGGAACAGAAAATCGTATTAAAAATTTATTAAAAGAACTTGATGAAGATGGGTAAGCATTATTTTTTAACTTTATATGGATGTTCATTTGTTCTTTTGAACGATGAAAAATGTCTTATAGATTTATTAGAACATGCTGCGACCGCTAGTGGTGCAACAGTGATTCAAACTATATCAAAAAAGTTTGATCCTCAAGGAGTCACTGTAATCTGTTTGCTATCAGAAAGTCATATCAGTATTCATACTTGGCCAGAATCTGGCAAAGCAGCAGTAGATGTTTATACTTGTGGAGATTGTGATCCGAAGATTGGATGTGATATAATTATTGAGCAACTACACTCAACAAATCATACTTTATCATATATTGAAAGATGACTGATGGATTTATGACACACGAAGAAATGCTTGAAGAAGCAACAAAACGAGAAGAAGAAGTAACAGTTACTAAAGAACCAGCATACAAAACTCTTAATGAAATGACTAGAGAAGAACGTGTTGAAGCGGGACTTCAAGAAGTTTGGTATCTTGTTCGGGGTGGAATGGATGGTAGGGAATATGCTAACTCTATTAAATTTATTGTTCAAGTATTGGAGAGTTTAAAATGACTCACAATACTGTTTTTATTTCTGATGTTCATTTAGGAACTGATAGATGCAATACCGAAAAGTTTCTGAAGTTTCTCAAAGAACTCAAAACTAAGAAACTTGTGATGGTGGGAGACATCATAGACATCTATTGTATGGAGAAATACAATACCAGATGGAAAAGAGAGCACACCGAATGTGTTCATGCACTTTTAGATTTGTGTAAGAAAGGCACAGAAGTTGTTTATGTTCTTGGTAATCACGAAGGTGCTATCAGAAGGTATTGTACCTTTGAGCACAAGAACTTTATGGTGTGTGATGAATACGTTCATAAGGATAGTGTTGGGAATAAGTATCTCTGCACTCACGGAGATAAGCACTCAGAGTTCTCTTCTGGCTCTTGGAAGCAACTGATGTTCAATAAAGGTTATGAACTTATCACACCTTTGAGTATTTGGTTGGAAAGGTTTTTTCGGTTTTCTTTGGTGTATTTCCTCAAAAATAGTGTAAGAGGAAAGAGTTATATTGATAAGTATGAGAATGATATTATTGGGTATTGCGTTCAACAAGATAAGAAGTATAGTGGGATTATCTGCGGGCACATTCATCATGCAAACATTCGTCAGTTTGGTAAGATGACTTATATGTGTTGCGGTGATTTTGTTGATACTTGTTCTGCTATTCTTGAGAAGAATGGTATTTATGGTTTGGAAAAATACTGATGACTGACTACAACGGTATTTTGTGTTTGATGAATGGGACTGGAGGGTTTACACCTTCTTTTTTTTGTGATAAAATAACTGGAGATAACACTATCATATGGACAAAGAAAAACTAAAATTAATTGTTCAAAACTTAGAATTGCTTGTTAATTCTTTAAAAAATGAAGTCTATTCAAATACTGAAAATTATTTGAATTGTGATAAGATGACACCATATCTTTCAGATTATGATGAGGTATTTGAAGATAATGATGATTACGGAGTTTAATTAAATGACAATAAAACTTATTTCGATTACGCCCGATGCCGAAAAAACAATGGCATATATTGCGCGAGTTTCTAATCCTGCAAATCAAGACAACGAAAACTATACCAAGTTACTTGCTTATTGTATTAAGCATAATCATTGGTCTGTGTTTGAGCAGTCTTCTATGACTCTTGAGATTGAAACGAATCGTGGTATAGCGGCCCAGATCCTTCGCCACCGCTCATTTACATTTCAAGAATTTTCGCAACGATACGCAGACACAAATCTTCTAGGGGAAGATATTCCCGTTCCAGAACTGCGTAGACAGGACACCAAGAACCGCCAGAACTCGATTGATGACCTGGATGAGGAAAGAGTATTTGTGATGAATAAGATGGTTCAAGACCTCTTCAGGGACGCTCAGGATGTCTACAATTATCTTCTAGGTCAGGGGGTAGCAAAGGAGTGCGCTCGTTTTGTACTCCCATTGGCAACTCCCACACGCATCTATATGACGGGCTCCTGTCGTTCTTGGATTCATTATATTAATCTGCGTTCGGCTCATGGAACTCAAAAAGAACATATGGATATTGCAAAAGCAATTCGTTGTATCTTTACTTGTGAGTTTCCTGCTGTATCAGAAGCACTTGGTTGGACTCGTGAAGATTGCCCTGAGTGTGGAGATGCACCTTCTATTACTCTCGAATAAATACCATTACATATTAATTGATATTATGCCAACTTATCCAGTAAAGAATTCAAAAACCGGTGAGACAAATGAACTCTACATGTCAATGATTGATTATGATAAATGGAAAAAAGACAACCAAGATTGGGAAAAAGATTGGTCTCAAGGTTGTGCTGGATTTGGGGAAGTGGGTGAATGGACAGACAAACTCATTCAAAAAAATCCAGGATGGAATGATGTATTAAGGAAGGCATCTAAAATGCCTGGTGCAAAAATTAAACCATTTAGTTAATTATGACAAGAAAAAAATCATCGGATATTGGAACAAGTCCTGTCCCTTTTGGAATGAGTAACCGAGTCATGAAAAGAAAAAAACCAATCAATATTGATTATATTCGAAATATTGATCCATTAACGGACAACCAAGAACTTTTATTTGATGCTTATAATAAAGGTGCAAATATTGTTGCTTATGGAGCTGCAGGAACTGGTAAAACTTTTATCACATTATATAATGCACTTCAGGATGTCCTAAATGAAAAATCTCCTTACGAAAAAATTTATATTGTAAGATCTCTTGTTGCTACTCGTGAGATTGGATTTCTTCCTGGCGATCATGAAGATAAGTCTTCTCTCTATCAGATTCCATATAAGAACATGGTCAAATACATGTTTCAAATGCAAACAGAATCTGATTTTGAAATGCTATATGGTAATCTAAAAAATCAGGGTACAATTAGTTTCTGGAGTACATCATTTATTCGTGGTACAACTCTTGATAATGCTGTTATTATCGTTGACGAATTTCAAAACTTGAATTTTCACGAATTGGATAGTATTATTACTCGTGTAGGTGAGAATACAAAGATTATGTTCTGTGGAGATGCAACTCAAAGTGATTTAGTCAAAACAAATGAGAAGAATGGTATCATTGATTTTATGCGTATTTTGCATCAAATGCCATCTTTTGAATTGGTTGAATTCGGATTAGAAGACATTGTGAGATCTGGTCTTTGTAAAGAATATCTTGTTGCTAAATCTGAACTTGGGTTATGATGAAATTTAATCATGTAGATGTTGATCTCCCAAGATTGAAGAGAGACACAATTGACGGAGTAAGATATTATAGTGTTCCTGGTGAGACTGACTCAATTAAATTAGTCTCTATCACTTCTGTCATCAGTCATTTTAATAAAGAATTTTTTGCTTCTTGGAGAAGAAGAATTGGTGATGCAGAAGCAGATAAAATTACTCGCAAAGCCACATCAAGAGGAACTGATACTCATACTTTGATTGAGCAGTATCTTCGTAATATGGACTGCAACTCAGATGTTCTTCCAATTTCTGAGATGTTATTTCAGGTTGCAATTCCCGAATTAAAGCGCATAAATAACATTTATGCGCTAGAAGGTTCTCTTTACAGTAAATATTTGGGTATTGCCGGAACCGTTGATTGCATAGCTGAACATGATGGTGAACTATCAGTTATCGATTTTAAAACATCAAAAAAACCAAAACCAAAAGAGTGGATCGAACATTACTTTGTTCAGTGTTGTGCATACGCATGTATGCTTCACGAATTAACTGGATTGTCAGTTAAAAAGTTCGTGATCATCATGACATGTGAAACTGGAGAATGTGTAATCTACGAAGAAAGGGACAAAGAAAAATATCTTCGTCTGTTAACTCAATATATTAAAAAATTTGTCGCAGATAAATTAAAAATTCTTGACAAATAGTTTATTATGTATTATGATGATAAAAACTTATGGCATAAATGTACATTAATCTTTTAAATCCAATGCAGAATGAACTTGAAAAAGTATTCGAAGATAAGTTTTTCTGTTCAGCAAAATTTGCTCAAGAAATTGAGAGTCTCGTACATAGCGATTTGAACATGAATTATATTGATGCTATTGTTTATTTTTGTGAAAAAAATACTATTGATTTGGAAAGTGTCCCCAAATTAATTTCAAAACCACTGAAAGAAAAGATTAAGTATGAGGCCATGCAGTTAAACTTTCTAAAACGTAGTTCAAGAGCGAAGTTGGTATTCTGATGTCAATTATTCATGAATTAAAAGAACCTTTTCCACATTTAATTGTGGAGAATATGTATGATGATCAAGAACTTGAATTGATCTGGGAAGAACTTAACTTTTTAACTAAACCAGGAAAATTACTAAATCCTAAAGATTATGGAGTAGCAGGTATAAAACAGGGAGATCCGTACACAACAGCCCTGGGAGTTCAATTGGACAATGTTTATTTTGACAGAAATACATCAAACATTTTAAATGTAAATCGAAAACTATTTAATTATAAACAAATTTATGGTAAATTAAGCCCACATCATATAAAATTTGAAAGAGCAAATCATGATATTACAAAAATCAGATATTATCATGACGGGGAATCTTATTTACCACATGCAGATACAGGATTTGATGTATTAGCTTGCACATATTTCAACAAAACTCCGAAGAAATTTTCTGGAGGAGAACTTTATTTTCCAGATTTTAACTACCAAATACCGTGTGACAATAATCTTTGTATTATTACACCATCATATTTTTATCATGGTGTCAGAGAAATAAAAATATCAGATAATGATTATTTTTCTGGATATGGTAGATATTGTATGACACAATTTGCATATACACTTCATGGTAAAAATGATTAATCAAATCTATCACACTTCTCATTGTGGATCTACATTGTTAATTTCTTTGTTAAAAGAAGTTACCAAAGCATATTCAGAACCATTTTGGACTCATCAAATAATTAAACATAATATTGATTTTTTTAAACATATTGGTCAATATGATAATTCCACTATAAAATTACCTAGTGCATTATGTCACTTTGCTTCCAAGTCAAATGGAAAAAAAATATTTTTATATCGGCAATTAAAGCAACATCTTTTTAAAATTCTTCCTGAGCGAAGAATGGGTTATATTGATAGTGATTATTATCCATATTTTCGCAAAAATATTCACCCAAGTTTAAAAAACATTGAGTTTGATACCATAGACAAAATGAATATTTTTCTATGGGCTAACAGAATTATGTGGATATCTGAGTGTCCTGACATTTCGTGGATCAATACCAACGAATTTTTATCCAATAAAAAAGATACTTTAGATTTTGTTTGCGATTATTTTGAAATAGAAAAAGTAAAGAATATTGAATTGGCAGATATTCATGTTAAATCTATTGGAATGAATCATAATGAAATTGAACTTTCAAAAGTTCAACCAAATATGGATAATGCTATGCGTGTTGAAAATGATTGTGGTATTATTTCTGATGAAGTATGTTATAATAACCATACTATTCGTGAATTGTTAGAGTGGACTCGTAATAACTTACCATTTATACCACAGTATCTACTTTGACATCCAGCAAAATCAACTTTTAATTCCATTTTTGGTCGAAAAAAACTCCAGCAAAAATTTTCGCGTATTACTTTTTTTAGAATGATGCCTTTTGATACCTATAAAACCTATATTGCGCTGAAGAATCACTTTACTCAACCTAATTATGATTATCAAAAGTATTGTGGAAAAATCAAAGCGAGTGTCCAGTCTTTTTACAAACGAAAAGACCGATTCTGGTTTGAAAAACTATCCCGCAATAAAACTGATAAAGAAATTGAGGACTTTTTTATTAGCAATTTTGTTATGGCCTCTGATCCTACTAATTTGTGGATTGGAAATATTATTCGTGATGGTGATCGAAATTATACAGAATGGCAAAAAAAGATTCAGTCGTTGAGTTATGTTTTTAAAGAAGAAACTGAAAATTTGTTTTCTGAAAACAAATTTCAAGAAGTTTTTGAATGTAAAACTGGTCATCCAAAAATATTAAAAAGTTTCCTGAGCGGGAAGATTAGCCTGGAAACTTTGGTAATCTGTGATAGAATATTCCTGTTCGGGAAGAACTTTGATAAAAAGTTAAAAGACCCGATTTGGGAGATTGTCAGTCTGAAAATGAAAAAGTATTCTCCCTTTCTAAATATTGATGTACTGCGTTATCGCAAAATTTTGAAAGAAATTGTTGTGGGAGACCAATGAGTTTTTTTGAATCCGAAGTCGTCCGTGCTGAGATGACTAAAATTTCCAAACTTCAGGAGGAAATTTATCATAACGTATTTCAATTCTTCAAGATGACGAAGGATGATAAAATCAAGCATGTTGATTTGCTTCAAAAATTGTTGAACAAACAGCAAATTCTTTATACTCGTCTGAGTCTGTCTGATGATCCAGAAGCAAAATCTATGAAAAAAAGAATTTCGGAATCTGCAGAAATGATGGGTCTTGACGCAAATGTTGATATGAATGTCATTTTTGGTAATATGTCAAAATTGATTGATGTGATGCGTCAACAGATTGACAAAACTGATCTGAAGGATTAGAATAACGTAGTACACAAAGGCCAAATCCAATTTATTCGAGGTATACATGTCTTTTGCTAATCTTAAAAAACAATCTAAACTTGGTTCTCTCACCGAAAAACTTGTAAAAGAAGTTGAGAAAATGAGCACTGGTTCCAATGGTGTTGATGAACGTTTCTGGAAACCAGAAATGGACAAAACAGGTGTTGGTTCTGCAGTGATTCGTTTCCTTCCTGCACCTGATGGTGAGGATCTTCCTTGGGTGAAGATGTATTCCCATGCATTCCAAGGTACTGGTGGTTGGTATATTGAGAATTCTCTGACTACCATTGGTGGTAAGGATCCTCTTGGTGAGTACAACCGCGAACTGTGGAATACTGGTACTGAAGCAAATAAAGAAACTGTTCGTAAGCAGAAACGTAAACTGTCTTACTACTCTAACATTTATGTGGTAAAGGATCCTACTAACCCTCAGAATGAAGGTAAAGTGTTCCTGTTTAAGTTTGGTAAGAAGATCTTCGACAAGATTCTAAATGCAATGCAACCAGAATTTGAAGATGAAGAACCAATCAATCCTTTTGACTTCTGGGGTGGTGCAAACTTCAAACTGAAGATTGTGAAGAAGGATGGTTATTGGAACTATGATAAGTCTGAGTTTGATCGTCTTGCTCCTCTTCTTGATGATGATGATGCAATGGAAGCAATCTGGAAGAAAGAGTACTCTCTTGCTGCCGTAGTTGCTCCTGATCAATTCAAGTCCTACGAAGATCTGGAAAAGCGTCTGAAGAGCGTTCTTGGTCAAAAAAATGCAGCTCGTGCTGTTGCTGAGCAAGAAGATGAGTATGAATCATATGCTCAGACTCCTTCTAAAGAAGATAAGATAATGGAGGAACTGGAAGTATCTTATCAGAAGAGTAAGTCTGTACCCTCTCTTCCTAGTCCACAAGTTACTGTCGATGAGGATGAAGATGATGCGATGAAGTATTTCCAGAAACTGGTTGACGAGTGATTATTCAAATAATCTAATATTATCACCTTTCTTCAAGGTGGAGTTCACATATTGATCTCCACCTTTTTTGTATGGCATAATATTATCTAAGTCGTTGAACAGTACATTTAAATAAATTGGTTTTAATACAAAAATATTTCTCTTATCTGCTTGAATTTGATTCTCATAATCATAATTGGTTACTGGTATTCCAAGATTTGATTTTGTAACTTCTTGTCCCAATCCAGAATCATAATAAGTGATTGAGTATCCATAATCAACATAAGTTCCTTTTGGTATAATTACAAGTCCTTGCACATTCAGGATTTCTTCTGTCTCATAGTGATGGACTCCATTATATAATGTATTATAATCTGTATATTTTTCTAATAGATACTTGTCAAATGTAAGTTGCGTCATTGGCCATTCTGTTTGAATATTCAAAATATTGTTTGATAAAAGAACTACCCAATCTAAGGATGATTCTTTATAAAATTTATAAGCAATATTATCAGGTCTTTCCTCACCAATAATTTGATACTTGGTAAAAAATGAAAGATTGCCAAAAATATCTTCACGAATCTTTCCTCTTTTAAAAAGATTTTTTACGTTATCATAGTTTGAGATGTACTGTTCATCTTTGTTACGACTAATATATTCTAAATTGGGAACTTGTCTAAAATATGGTTTTGACATTTTTAGTAACCGATTACTGATTGAGAATCAACATAATCTTCATTAAAGATTGGTTCAAGTTCACTAAACTGTAAAGTCAACCCATACTGCGTCATTGTAGATTCTTTATCAGAAAACGTTGCATATGAGCCATCTGGAGTATAATCAACAGAACATTGTTGTAATGCACAGATTTTGATTTTATTGATTGATGTATGCTCTTTGTTTTTACCATTTCTATATATTATCTTAAAAACATTTGGTGCCTTTAAGAATAATTCTTGTTCTGTTTTTCGAACTGCCATTCCTTGTTTAAAAAATCTAATAATCCCTTTAACTGTTTTTGCTTCAGGATCGCTTCTTGGAGATAATTTAAAATTAAAGTTAAAAGGTCTTAATTGTGGACCATTAAAGAGTAACTCTAAGTTTGGGTTAACAACAGCACCAGAAAATCTTGAGAAAATGTTAGTTCCGACAGCTTTTCCTGCTGCCCATAGTGTTAAGTACTTTCTTACTGAATCATCATTTAAACTCCTAAAAATAGTATCCATAGCACCTTTGACATCCGAATTTCTGATGGATGCTAATGATGATGAAACTTCTGCTCCCATTGCTTGCAAAGGATTGATTGTATCGTTTTGCCAATCAACTGTATTGAGGTCAGAAATTGTTGGTTGAATTGGCAAATATACTCTCCCAAGAATTTTAGTCGTACCATCGTTATTTGTACCAAAATTTCTTTTGCCAATTTCAGTTAATCCACCATACTCAATCATTTGAAATTCGATATAATCCTGATCGTTGTTACCCAAATCTTCTGGATATATCCAAGCTTGAAGACCAGATGGATTGTAACTCCCCGCATTTTGTGTGGTTTTTGCTTCTGTTGAAATTTTAAGTGGTTTTGCAGGTGGTGCCGCACCACCAGCAGGGGGTTGAGTCCCAGTTGGTGTTTTGCTTGGATCTGGTGGAGTATTTTTTAATTTTGCAGATAATTGCGCAGCTAATCCCGATTTTATTTTAACCGCAGTATTAATAACAGAATTATTAATTTCTTGATTTAATACTCCTTTTGGAGCATTCAGCGATGCCATTGCTTGGGGACTTAAAACTGGATCTCCAATATTTTTTCCGGGCGGAATGGTGCCACTATCAGCATCCTCTTGAGTGTAATTTTTTGGTGTAAACGTTTTTCCCTTGTCAACTGAGTCAGCAGCAAGAGTATAACCACCAATGTAAAATCCCTGTCCATCTATGTCTCCAGATTTCCAACCTGCACCCGTATTGGATCTAGCAAAAGCTTTTGCACTATAATAAACAAAGATCCTTGAATTAATAACTTTTCCGTTATTATCTACATTATATTTTGTTATAGTCCTAAAAAACAACTGAGTTCCATTTAACTTGGGACCAGTTCCATTTGAATATATTTCTTGCAGTTTTGTAGACATTAGATGGTTTTTTACCTATTTAGTGATGATTTTTTCATAACGCAAAGAACGAAGATAATCAATCTCATTAGGTTTTATTATGTGCATTTTGCCAGCAACTTCTTGCCAGGTATAATTTCTAGACGCTCCCCAATGAAAGTTTATTCCTTTAAATCCCCATCTTTCTACAGCAGTCACAGCAACCAGGGGATGTTCATCATAAGTAATATCTGAAGTTTTTGGTAAATATGCAAAAGTATAGTATTTACCCACGTCAGGAATAAATTCAGATTCCGTAAAAATTTCAAGAATATTCATCATGATGAGTTCTGCATCTTCAGAACCATCTAATTTCTGCTGAAGTCTTTTAACTCTTGAAGATGCCATTACTTGATTCCAAGTTCGTGTTCAGTGATGATCTTGAACTCAATCCTGCGGTCCTTACAATATTCTTCTGCGGCTTCCCACTTTGCTTGATTTGTCGCATAAGTGTATACTTCATGGATATAAGATTTTGTTGATCTTGACTTTGATTTTGGTGGTTCAGTTTGTTTTTTGGGTTTAATCTCGATAATATATTTTTTAATTTGTCCAGTACTTTCCTTGACTTTAATAATAAAATCTGGAAAGTAAGTTCTAATCTTCTTTCTCACTGGATCATAATATTTGATACGAATTTCTTCCGATCCCCATGCTATGATATTTTCATTCAAATCGCACCAACGACAAAACACTCTTTCCCAACTACTCCTGCAAATAATATTATTGGGGTCACCTTGATACTTATTGGGATATGTTGGTTGATAGTGACTTTTAATACTTTCTGCCATTACCCATATACATAATATGTCCGGTAAAATATTTATAAATGGCAGGAGCACCCATAAATACGGTCAAAATGTCCGAAATTAAGAGTAAGTTGCTTCGACCTGCTCTGACTTCACATTTTCTTTGCTATTTTCAACCACCCAAAACTGGATTTTTGGATGGTAGATTAAACCAATTATTTACTAGCAACGATCCATCAAATCGTTACGATTTTTTATCATTAGCATGTTCAGAAGCTTCATTGCCAGGAAGTTCGGTAATGACTCATGAAATTAATAATGATTATACTGGAGTGACTGAGAGACATGCATATCGTAGATCATATGATGATCGTACAGATTTTACTTTTTATGTTGATGCTGAAAAATATTATGTCATTAAATTTTTTGAATCTTGGATTAGTTATGTTGTAAACGAGAAATATGGTGAAGGTGGGAAATCTATTACTAAAAAGACGTATAATTATCGAGTTAATTTTCCACAAAATTATTATGCAGATTCGATGAGCATTACAAAATTTGAACGAGATTTTGATTTAGATCAATCCAAGTTTAAATCTCCTGGATCTGGATCTGCATTGGAGTATAATTTTATTAATGCATATCCGATTAGCATCAATTCAATGCCAATATCCTATGACCAATCTCAGTTGTTAAAATGTACAATATCATTTACTTATAGTAGATATTGGATACAACAGTTAATTAATAATTCCAGTCCAACTGTTTTAAATGATAATACTTTAGGATTGTCCGATTTACCAACTGCATTTACTTCAACCTCCCCCATTGGTTGATAAATACTCACATATATCATAATATACAATGCCTTTACCTAAAATTTCTACACCAACATATGAGTTGGATTTGCCATCAACTGAAGAAACGATTCAATACAGACCATTTTTAGTTAGAGAAGAAAAACTTCTTGTTCTCGCATTAGAATCTGAGGACATGAAGCAAATTACAACTGCAATCAAAACAGTTATTAAGAACTGCATTCTCTCAAAAGGAATTAAGATTGAAAATCTTCCTACATTTGATATTGAATATCTTTTCTTAAATATTCGTGGTAAATCTGTGGGGGAAGAAATTGAAGTTAATGTTATTTGTCCAGATGACGAAGATATTAGTGTCCCAGTGACAATTTCTGTTGATGATATTAAAATCGTTAAGAATGCGAATCACAACAAACAGATCAAAGTAGATGATTCAATTATGATGGAACTGAAATATCCATCATTGGATCAGTTTATTAAATCAAACTTTGATTTTACTGGTTCAAATTTAATGGAGCAATCATTTGATCTTGTTGCTTCTTGCATTGATAAAATTTACCAAGAAGATGAAGTTTGGAGTTCTGCTGATGTGACGAAGAAAGAATTGGTAGATTTTCTTGATCAAATGAATGCCTCACAGTTTCAACAAATTGAAAAATTCTTTGAAACAATGCCTAAACTGTCTCATACCGTCACGGTTAAAAATCCAAAGAGTGGTGTGGAAAGTGAGGTGGTTTTGGAGGGTCTTTCCAATTTTTTCGCATAGGCCTGGTCCATATGGACCTAGAATCATATTATAAGATTAACTTTTCTCTGATTCAATATCATAAATATTCATTAACTGAGATAGAAAACTTGATGCCTTGGGAACGAGACATCTATGTTGCCTTACTACAACAGCATTTAGACGAAGAACGACTCAAGCAGCAACAAAATGCGTGACCAGTTAGTTACAGAAACTATTGATGCAAAGATTCTAAGACTTGTTGGTCTTGAGGAAACTTTTGACTTGGATTATGACACATATCTTATTCTTCTAAGAGAAGCGCAAGTTAAAGGAAGGGATACTTTACCACAAGAAGAACTAGCAGTTCTTGCAAATGAAAGAAAAAGAGTAAGAGGAAAGGTTGGTCGTTTTAAACCAAAAGCAAAATCAATCAACGTAAATAATATAACATCTATTGGAAGAATGGGCCAAAAACTTCTTCCTGCAGGAAGAGGAGTTGGTTCTGCTCCAATTGTAAAATCTTTAGAAAGCATTGGTAAGATCGTTGAATCAATTTCAGAAAACTTGAGTGATCAGAGTAAAGAAGATAGAAAAGGAGCAGAAGAAAATAGAAAAGAAGAAGAAAATAAAAAAAGAGAAACAAAAGAAAAGTCTTTAGAAGCAGGCACAAAAAAAGTTATAGCAGCAGCTAAAAAACTATTTGCTCCAATCCGAGGAATATTTGATGCGATCTTTAATTATGTGTTTTATACTTTTCTTGGTAGAGGGATTAATGAAGCACTGACCTGGTTGGCAAATCCAGAAAATAAAAAAAAAGTTGCTGCATTAGGTCAATTTATTAAAGATTTTTGGCCCGCTTTACTTGTCACCGCTGGTTTATTTTTTACTCCCCTTGGATCTTTTATAAGAACTATTATTGGTCAGACTGCACTTATTGGAATTAGAGTTCCATTAGTTACTGCAGCTGTTTTGGGATATGTTGCTAGGCAAAGAGAAATTGAAAGAGTAAAACCGCTAGTTGGAAAAACTGAAAAGACCTTAGATGAAACATTAAAATCTAAAGAAGCTCCTTGGTATCAAAAATTAGGAGCATATTTTGGCAAGGAAGCATTAAACAAACCAGGAGGACCTAAAGATTCTCTTCCATTTTCACTTCCTGGTGCAATGTATGCTTCTGGTGGGTTTATTGATCAGAATACCGGATTAAAAATTTCTGGTGCGGGTCCTGACACCCAATTAACTGCATTACAACCAGGCGAAATTGTAATGAATCGTGCTGCTGTAAAAGCAATTGGTGCAGGTAACCTGCTTAATTTAAATGGAATGTTTGGTGGTCCTAATGCAAATAAACCAAAATTTGCAAATAATATTCAATTGTCAGCAAATGGTGGAATGGTTGGTAAAGGACTAAGAGGTGCCGATTTGATGAGGATTATGCACGGAACTAGTTCTAGTGCTGCAGAATCAATTCGTTCTACCGGATTTAGAGAACAAACTGGAATGCTTGGAAAAGGAGTATATGGAAGTCTTAAGGGGTGGGTTGCTGATACTTATCGCGGTGCTGGATTAGCAAAAGGAATTATGCCTGGTAAAGGATCAAGACTTGATATGTTAGTTCCTAACACAGCAAGAACTTTAAGAGGTGCCACGGTTGTTTCATCAAAACAAGCAAACAGAGGACTGAGTATTGCTGAAGGAATTTTATCTGGAAAATATACTGGAGCAAAAGCACAATCATTAATGCCTTTGCTGACAAAATCAACACCAACTATGATGAAATCACTCGCATTTGGTGCGACAAGATTATTAGGGAAAGCTCTGGGAGTATTAAACGCTCCTGTAGTTGGTGACATGTTATTTCCAGAAGCAGCAGGCAGCAGCAGCACTCTTCAAGAGGCATCCAAACGAGGTTATTATAAAGGTCCAATACCTGGTCCATCATCAAAAGGAAAACCGAATGTTATTACTCTTCCACCAACAATAGAAAATGCTTCATCACCAACTCGAAAAGCAAGTGGTTCTGAAATTCCATCATTTTCTGCAGTTGCTCCAGGAAATCGGAGAATGGAAAATGCTCAGATTTACGGAATAGTACCATAAAATCATGGCAATAAATCCTCAGAAGTTATTACCACAAGCAAAACTTTCCACAGGTGAAAGAATGGCTGCTGCTTATGATAAAAAAATTGATGGTCTTCTAAACTTTAAAATTAAGAAAAAACTTATTAATGTAGATAAACTGATAAACACCACTAAAAAAGTAAAGGAAAAAACCAAAAAGCAAAAGAAGATAAGAAAAGAAGGCGAAGAGCGAAAAAAGAAAGAAGGGGGGTTGGAAAAAAAACAACCAAAAGAAGTTTCGAAATTAAATCTTCCTGGTTTACCTAAAACTGGTTTTCTTGATAGTATACAAAATTTTATTGGATATACTTTCTTAGGATATCTCTTTACAAATTATTCCAATAATCTTCCTGCATTAATGGGAGTCGTGAAGCAACTTCCTGCTGCAATGGATACTTTTGGTAATATCATTAAAGGAACTATAGATATTACTACGGGTATGATTGAAGGTGGTTATAAATTCAGGAATGATCTTTCCCAAAAAGTAAATGAACTTGGCGGAAAAGATGCACAAAAAACATTTGATACATTTACAAATAATTTTAAAGATATGATCAATTCGATCATGACTTTAGGACTGTATAAACCACAACCACAACCAAAACCGCAAATTCCACAAAAGGCTAATGGTGGATATGTTAGAAAAATGGTTCCTGGGGGAAATGTTACAAGAACTGGTGTTAAACCAATTACCAGACAAATTCAAAAAATAGAGACGAAAAAAACCCCACCAATTGTTTATAGGCAAATTAGTGATCCTGGAAAAGATATTACTGGTGGAAGAGAGCAAATTGAAAAAATATTTCCATATTCTTCGGATGTAAGTCAACCCGGACCATTAAACACATTAATGACAACATCATCAACTTTGAGTAAGATACCTTTTATTGGTCCTTTGATGGGTGCTGCAGTTGACATTGCGATGGGACAAAGACCAGATAAAAGAATTTATCAAATATTTGGTGATTCTTTAGCATCATTAATAGCGCCAAGTATAGATTCCCAATCATCTAGTACAGTCAATAATATTGTAACTACAATTGCATCAATGGCTAGTGGAGGGCCAATTACTAGGGGAATTACCAGACAAAGATCTGGTCCAGAACAAATTGGATTTGCTTTAGCAAAACTTTTTGAAACCAATGTCGAAGAAAGATTATCAAAAATATTTTTGGAAATTTTAAAAACAAAAGCAGTTCAACAAGAACCTGCTCCTGGACCAGGTGCTGTAAAGGTTGATAGTTCTAGCCCAGATTTTTGGTTACTTGCTATTGCCACATTATTAGAAAATTCAGATCCTCAAGGTGCTGCTGATGTTGCTCAGGCTATTTACAATCGAGTTGAATCTCCTTCATGGCCAAATAGCATTAGGGGTGTAATTTTTCAACCAGGACAATTTCAACCAGTTCGGGATTATGGAACTCCTGGTGCATGGAGTTCTATTAAAGATAAAGAATCTGCAGTTGATTTTCTTAAAAAATATGGAGGCGGAAGAAATCAAACTCAATTAGAACAAGTTTCTGCAGCATTACTTGATCCAAATCGGCAACGTTCCGCTGCAAATTTTGTTGGACCAAGAGACAATTTTAGAGCAATTGCTTTTGAAAGGGCAAATAATCACCTTGCTGATGATACTGAGCAAAGAAGACATGGACATGTATTTGGATTTGAACCTGCTGGTGCTCAAATTGGAGCATTTAGAGCAGGAAAATTAAAAACTGCTCAAGTATCACCATCAACCACCGGAACTGTAACTGCCCTTTCTACTCCATTAACTGGAGAAAATGGAAAATTAAAACCATCACAATTGACTAGAGTTGGAACTTTGTATGGTACAGTTGATTATCAAGATTGGTATGGTAATGGTGCATACTTAAGACATGAAGCAGCAAGAGCTTTCCTTGCAGCAAAAGCACAAGCAGAAAAGGAAGGAGTTACGATTCTAATTACTAGTGCATATCGAAGTATTGCACACCAGCAAGCACTTCAAGGAATTTATTCGGGTGCTGGTGCACCAGGAACATCAAGACATGGAGAAGGAACTGCATTAGATATTCAAACTGGAACTCGGGGATATGATTGGTTTGTTAAAAATGGTCCAAACTACGATTGGCAATATATGGCAATACCAAATGATCCAGTACACTTTGAATATCTTGGTGGTTATCGACCACCCACACAAACGAAAACAAAATCCGCAACTGCAACGACACCATTAAAACCTCCTGCAGCTAAAGTTGCATCGACACAACCAAAGGTCATGGATACTGCAAATCAACTTGCAATGACTCCTTCTTATGCAGAGCAAGGAGGAACTACATTTGTATTGATGGAAAAAATTCTGTTAAAAGAAGTTCAAACAACATCTTCAACATCTCCAGCATCAAACATTCAGTTTCCTGGAGTAAATAGTACAGTACCAACGCTGATCGGATGACATATCAAACTACCAATACTGCCGCTAAAGAATGTGATATATCCAAATTTGAGATTACTTCAAATCAAAGGAAGACTTTGGATGTTAAGACTTTGGATGTTTCTCTTGGATGTGTACAACTTCAGTATTATGAGAGTATCTTAGATAATACCATTCGTGTCAGTGCAATATTAGTTGATACTGGAAATAGAACCGAAGGTAGTGGTTCTTCAGTATTAGAAATGGAAGATTTAAAATTAACTGGCGGCGAAAAAGTTTCTTTAGAAATGCGAGATGGATATGGGCAAAAGTTAACGTTATCTGAAGATTATCAATTACGTATTAAAGTTATTCGTGATGTAATTCAAGAAAATGTTCTCTCATATACTCTCGATTTGTGGTCAAAAGAATGTTTAGATAATGAACTTGTAGAGACAAGAGTAACAAGTAGATATGATGGAAAGATTTCAGATTCTATTGAATCAATATTGAAAAGAATACTCAAAACTCCTAAAAATATTGATGCTGATGAAACTGAAAATTTGTTTAGTTTTCTTGGTAGATCTGAAAAACCATTTTATAAATGTGCCTGGTTGGCTAAAAGATCAATTCCTATAGGATCTACTGGAAAAAGTGCTGGTTATTTGTTCTTTGAAACTGCAGATGGATTTAAATTTAAATCAATTGATAAGTTGTTTCAGCAACAATATAAAAGAAGGTTAATTTATACAAGAACTCCATATCTTCCCAAAGGATATGATGCTAAAATACTGGAGTACGCTTACGATAGTGCAATTGATGTAGAACAAGCATTGGTTACTGGTTCTTTGTTTAGAACAGAATTGAGAGCAACAAATTTTTATGATAATAAACCAAGAATAAACGAAACATCACATACAAATCAAGAAGATGAAGATAAAATGGGTGGCAAAGAACACCCAACAATTGCAAAAGATTTAGGTCTTCAAGATAAATCAACTCGTATTGTTGTGAAATATGATAAGAAAGGAGTTCTTCCTCCAGGTAACAATTTAAAAGAACAGTTGAAAAGATCAAAAGAAAATGACTATGATATTGATGCGATTATTCGTCAATCTGCAATGAGATATAATCAATTGTTCACTCAAAAAATGTCTATGACAATACCTGGAGACTTTGGACTTAGAGCTGGAGATCTTGTATATTGTGATTTTCCTGAGATGACAACTAAAACTATGAACTCCGTCAGCCAAAGAAAAGGAGGTCTATATATGATAGTAGATTTATCTCATTTGATAACAACAAACAAAACTTTCACTAAACTCAATTTGGTGAGAGAATCTATAGGAAGAAAACCTTTTTGATCTAAACCAATGGGCAGAACAATTCAGCAGCATATTAATTACATTAGAGATGAACTGGATAATACTGAGATTAATTCTCAACGTCATCGTCATATTGAAGAAGAACTTGATGCTTTAGAGCAGTATCAAATAAATCATCCAGATGAAGACCACGATCCAACTCCACTTGAATTATTTTGCAATAATCACCCAGATGCTCTTGAATGTAGAGTATATGAAAACTGATGCAAGCAACTCTATTTAATCAAGAAAACGCATCCCTCCAACCAATGTATTTTTGGTTTGGGCAAATTGTTGACGATTCAACTTGGAAAGATAATGAATTAAGAGACAAGTGGCAAAGTAATGAAGGAATCCCAGGTTGGGGATCGAGATTTAGAATACGTATTTTTGGACGAGATATTGGAGATGTTGATAATTCTCGTCTGGATATGGCAGAGTGTATATATCCAGTTACATCAGGATCTGGTCACGCAGCAAGTTATCAGACCACAAATTTAAGAAAAGGAACATATGTAATTGGATTTTATCGTGACGGAATTGATAGGGAAGATCCTGTAATTATTGGTTGTTTAGGAAATAGCGATCAAACAAAATTATCTCAGACAATACCACTTAAACCATTTGAACCTCATAGTGGATTTGTTGGTGAAGGTGTTTCTTATTATTCAATTCCATCAACAAAAGGTCAACCATTAGAAGGAAACACTGGATCTTCAACTGCTCAAGATAGTGTCAATGATCAGCAGCAAAAAGATGATGGTGAAAGACAAAATGCAATTATGTCAAAGTGTGATCCAGCTGAATTAAAAGGAATTCAACTTCAGATCAAAAATTTAATTAAAGATATTGAAAATGCTAAGAAACAGGTTAAAGATTGGAAGAATACAGTATTAAAACCAATCAATTATAATGGACAACAAATGTCCGTATCTGATTATATTCAGATGAAGATTGCCAATGTTTCTAAAGATGTAAGTAAATTCTTTAAAAATATTATTGATGGTATAAGAAAATATACAACAGAAAAAATAAATAATACAATGAAAGATACGTATTTTTTCTTATTCCCAAATGAAAGACCAGGATTAAAAGAAAAGATAGAAACAGCAAGTAATCTAATTTCTTGTCTGTTTAATAAAATTATTTCCAATCTATTGAAAATGGTTGGAAAAGCACTTCTATCGATGGTAGATCGAGTTATTAATACTGCCGAGTGTTTGATTAATAATTTTGTTGGAGGATTGCTTGGTAAACTTGTTGGTTTAATTGGTTCCGCATTGAGTGATATACTGCGACCAATCGAAGCTTTGGTTGGAGGTGCATTTGATATTGCGGCAGGTGTTCTTGATTTTGTTAAACAACTTCTTGGATTTTTTACTTGTGAAGAAAAACCATCATGTAGTCAATTAAAGGAATGGAGTATTTGGGGCGGCACAGGATTAAGTAAAAGTCTTAACTTCACCGATCTTTTTAATAAAGTAAAAGAGTTTGCTACTACTGGTCAACAATTAGTTAATCCAAATAATTTCAATTTTGATTTAGATTTTTCTGATATTTTCCAAGATAGTTGCAATTTAGGTCCAATTCTTTGTGGTCCCCCATCAGTTGTATTCTACGGCGGTGGTGGTGCAGGGGCATCAGCTAATGCAATTATTAGTGCTACTGGAGATATTTTAGGTATTGATATCATTTCTTCAGGATTTGGTTATACAAAACCACCGTTTATTCGTTTCGAAGATGCTTGCGGAAAGGGAAGTGCTGCTGTTGGAAGAGTATCAATTGGCCCAGTCTCAAAACAGTCGGGGAGCTCAGTCTCACAACAGTCGGATGAGATATATGTATCAGACCCAAATGGAACAACAAATGGTGTAATTCAAGTTGTAATTGAGCAAACTGGGACGGGATATTTGTCCTCGCCAAATGGAGATCTTGGTGGTGACGGAAGAGTATGGGCTACAAGATGTCAGTCATATATTTTAAGATCTAATGGAACTTATGATACACCATATGATCCCGGAGAAATTATGCAAATTAATGTAGGCGATACTGTTACATTAGCAGGTGAACCTTTATATGTTGCAACTCAAGAGCAATCAATCACCGCACCAGAATGTCCACCATTAAGTAAACAGGTTGGTAATAATTCTCTAGTAAATCAACCAAATAATTCTTTAGTAAATCAACCAAGTTCTACAACTGCACAATATCCAGTTGTTTTATACATGTGTTCTGCTAAAATTGTTAATTCTGGCATTGGTTATAGTGATTCTGATACAATTATCGTTTCGCCAAGTAATGGAGCTATCTTACAACCACTGTTTGGTCCTTTTGGATCCTTAGAGGATGTGAAGATTATATCTTCTGGAATGGGATTCACCGAAAGACCAAATATTTACATTGAATCTCAAACAGGTTATAATGCTCAGATAGTTCCAGTATTCTGTGTAAATAGAATTGGAGATGTTCCTGAAGAGGAACTTATTTCAACTTCTGGTGGTGGAAAAACCACAGGTTCTTCAAATTCGCCAGTTGGAGAAAAAATCATTAACGTCATAGATTGTGTTGGTAAAGTTTAATGTCAAAGTCTAAAAATTATCATACGATAAGATACGGCAATAAAGATGCTGAAATCAAATTTGGTCATATTCATAATGATAATGAAATATCATCTTTCTCCGTTCGAAGTGGGGCTGATCCAAGACATTATATGTCAATGGATGCCACTGGAGGAGAAGGGAGAAAGGGTGGAACAATTAATCGTTGCCCAGGAACATATCAAATCAAATGTGGAGATGATGTAACCAGCGATCCTGAAAATGGAAACCCAGCATTCTATGTTGAATGTGTTAATGGTGACATCATTTTTAGTGCAACTCGTGGTAGAATTAAGTTTCAAGCAGAAAATATAGAGTTTTTGGCCAGTGGATCTGATAATAAAAATGGTGTCATCACACTCAAGTCAAATGAGAAAGTTGAGATCATTTCAAAAAATGTAGAAGTCAATGCATCTTCGGTTGCAAAGTTCTTCTCATCTAATACTTGTAAGATTGTTGGTACTGCAATTCTAGACATTTATGGTGGACTTTCTGCTTGTGCCACAGGAGCATCCAAGATTAAAAAATCTAAATATGGTGGAACTGCAGAAACTGAAAATAATACCTTTGGAGGTTAATAATGCAATTTGATGATGTCGCTATAGGAAAAAGACTTTTTGTAGGCGAAGGAAAACCAGAAATCTTAGGAAGAGGGCCAACAGAAGTTCGTGGATCTTCTTATATTGAAGGTCCACAGATTGTTGGCAACCCTTCAGTTTACAACTCACCCATACCAACGGATTTGGGAACTTTAATGTTGGGTGTAACAACGAATAGTGATATGAAACCCATTCCTTTCTATTCATTATTTGTTCAAACATTCGCAAGAATCAAAAGTTTCCTGAAGGTAGATACACTTTTAACAGTAAAGTTAATCAAGTCAAAGATTATCTACACTGAAGTTTTAATGGCTAAAACCAAAAACTTTATAATTGACCATCCAACAAAAGAAAATAAAAAACTAATTCATGCGTGTCTTGAAGGCGCAGAAAATTCTGTGTATGTGCGGGGAAGAATTCAAGGAAATAAAATTGTTTTACCAGAATATTGGTCAAAATTGGTCGATTCAAATACCATTACAATTTCATTGACTCCAGTTGGATCACATCAAAATATTATTGTAAAACGATTCAACAATTGTGAAATTCATTTACAGTCAAATAGCAGTATTCCGATTGATTGTTTTTATCATGTTTTTGGAGAAAGAATTGATGTTGAAAAATTAGTAACGGAGATTGATATCTAATGCCCCAATTTAGATTTCGAGATTATGGGACTTTCACTGGTCCATTGAGTTTAACGGGAGAATACAATTATGAAATTGCGTCTCAAGAACTTTTTTGGCCTACAGATCTTCCAGTTGATTCATCTTTTGGACTTACGGATTTGGCAGTTGTTCTTTTTCACAATGAGTTTGATTATGTTGGAATGTATTGTCCAGGAGTTGCAACTGAAATTTTAATTACTGCCCATAGCACAGGGCTTATTCCACTTAATTTTGTGAGAGCTGCTAACACTATTTTTAGTGGCAATGTCATCATTAATGGAACAACTACTGTAAATGGACTAGAACAAGTTAATGGTTTATTGAATGTGACTGGAACAGTTACAGCTCCAACTTTTGTAGGTAACTTAACAGGACTTGCAAGTGGTAATAAAGTTCTTCCGTTTGATATTCCTCATATAACACAAAAAGGAAAACGAATACGACATGTTATCGCTGAAGGTCCAGAGGCAGGAATTTATATTCGAGGAAAACTTAAAGATTCAAATGTAATTGAACTTCCAGAATATTGGAATGGATTAATTGATCCAGAATCAATTACAGTAACATTAACTCAAATCGGTTATTCTCAAGATTTAATCGTCGAAGGTATTGAATGGGGGAAAAAAATTAAAATTAAATCGGGCAATGGAGCAAATATCAATTGTTACTATGAAGTTTGGGCAGCGCGATGGATGAATCCAATGAATCATGATGAAAAACTTATCGTTGTTTATGATGGAGAAACTCCAGATGATTATCCTGGCGGAAATGAAAATTTTCTTATTGGTGGTTGGGATTATGATCGAAGAGAAACTCAATGGAGAACTTCCACTGAAAAGGAGAAAGAATAATGGCATTTGTAAATACCGATTTAAGCGTCACCGGAATTCTTACACATTCCAATCAAACAAGCACTCTTGCCGTCATAGGACCTATTCCAGAACAAATCGGTATCGCAAGCGATACTACTGCAAAATGGAAAGTTACTTGCACAGCAATTGATGATGCTGCTTTGAATATATTCAACATTATTATTAATAAACAAGAACAAATTGCAACTTTAGGAGCAAATATTGGATTATCATCAGAGTGTTACAGTGGAAATACATCTCTTCTCACTACACTTTATGGAGATATGGTTAGTGGAATTGGTATTACTTATGGACAAAACTTGGGTATTGTGGGTGTAGGAACAACAACGAATGTTGCTTACGGATCTATTAAGTATGACACTTTACAAGCATATCAATATCCAAAATTAGAAACTTTAGATGTGTCTGGAAACAATCCTTTTGAGGGAGAAGGATATGTTACTATCACATCTGGAAATACAGGAATTGGAAAATTTACAATCTACACAAGAGGTGCTGGTTCATCTATAGCAACTGTTTTTGCATATGAAAGTAGTGGATGTGCAAGTTATACTGGAATTGCAAACAGCATTTCTTCGATAAGGGTAGAATATGATAGTAAGGTTTCTGGAATAGCAACACATGTTACTAATGCAAATGTAATAAAACAGTACAAACATTCCACACAATTAGAATGGTGGTCACTAAACAAGGTCCGTAACAATCTGAGTGTTGGTATCACGTCAAACACTTCTGCTGTTAATATCATTGCATCATACTCTTGACAAGTCTCACAAGCAATCGTATAATGGCCAAGTAACCAACCAACCCCAAATGAAAGACGAGTTTCTATCGCGCTGTGTTGTGGATCCTGTAAAGCGTACAGTTTATCTGTACTCCACTGAAGGTTCTGAAAAAAAAGTTACATGTGACACTGTTGATGAGTTTATGAATGTACTAAACTTTGTTCGTCATACTGTTGGTGAAGATGTTCTTTCTTATGCAAGTCCTCTATGAGAAAGCAAACAAGAGAAGCAATGGAAATGTTGTTTTTGTCTAAATGGAACTTACCAAAGGCAGCAGATCACGCTAATCTAACTTGTAAGGAGATGAAGATTACCTTTAACGAATACTGCAATTTTCATCCACCTACTTATGTGGTAGGCAATTAACTCAATATTTTTTGAGTTTTTATGCCCGTGTAGCCCAGCGGAAGAGGCACAAAACTTAAAATTTTGCAAGCGACAGTTCGAATCTGTCCACGGGTATTCCTTCTAAATATCCAAAAGGGAAATTTATAATGGGATATAAGATTGAAAAAGCATATTGCTGGTACAATAAAAGAAGTCAGATTGTTTTGATGTACTTTATCAATCATACCCCATTTACTTTTGATGAACTTCCTGACTTTGTGATGAAAGATCCTGAAATCATCAAAAAAGCAGATGAACAACGTCATTGGGAAATAGAAGATCTTTATAAAACTTCTTTCTATCTTATAGATGAACAGGTACATCCAATGCTTTTTGAAGTTGATCTGGAAAATCCAGAGGCACTGCCAGTGGATTAATTGCCCTATAAGCATTGTGGTGATGCAGCAGTTTTGTAAACTGCAGAGAACAGTTCAATTCTGTTATGGGGCTTTATTTTTTTATGTTGGAAACCAGACAAATTCCATGAGTAAAAGTGACTACTTTATAGATAAGGTGAGTAAGGAAAAAATCAAAGATCTTCTTTACACACATCATTATCTTAAAGACGAATCCAAAGATTTTAAATCTGGTTTCAACTATGGACTTTTTAGATCCACATTCGAATGCCCTCTTAATATTGGCAGCTGCCTTGGTACTTGCGTTTTTACTGGTCTCCCAGTTCCAGAAATTGCCGTAGGAGCATTCGGTTTAGAAAGAAATCAACAACAGGGAATATACGAATTATCCAGACTTTGTATACATCCAGACCTTCAAAAAGAAGAATATAATATTACATCCTGGTTTGTAAGTCGTTGTATTAAGAGGTTTAGAAAAGATGCCACAGTTCGTGCTATTCTTAGTTATGCTGACTCTAATCACCACACTGGAGTTATATACAGAGCTTGTAATTTTAAGTATTACGGGTTAACCGCACCAAAGAAAGATTTTTACTATGCAGATGGAACCAAACATTCTAGAGGTAGTATTCGAGGTACTGATGGTGAGTGGAGGGATCGCTCTCGTAAACATCGGTATCTTATGGTTTTTGAAAAGGAATTAAAACCCTTGTGGAAAGAACAAAAGTATGGTAATATATAAATGTGTGAAGGAAGTGCAAAGGGGGAGTGCTTAGGCAGTCTCCCTTTTTTATATGATAAATAATCCATAACGGAAACTATAGAACTAATAAGATGGGTCTCTCCAGATTAGATAATTTTCTGAAATCAACTCGTGGAACGATTATTTACGTTGATCCCAACGCAATTGATTCCACAGACGCAATTGAAAACCAAGGCAATTCATTGGGTCGTCCATTTAAAACAATCCAAAGAGCTTTAATCGAAGCGTCTAGATTTTCATATCAAAGAGGTCTTGATAACGATAGATTTAATAAGACAACAATTGTCTTATATCCAGGAGAGCACATTATAGATAATCGTCCAGGTTGGATTCCTGATGGCGCATCAAATTATAGATTAAGAAGCGGATCAACTTCATCCGAATTTGGAGAATTTTCTACTACTACAGATTTTAATTTGTTAAGTGCAGATAATTCACTTTATAAATTAAACAGTGTTCGTGGTGGTGTGATTGTTCCAAGAGGAACTTCCATCGTTGGTATGGATCTTCGTAAGACAAAAATTCGTCCACTTTATGTACCCAACCCAGAAAATGATCAGATTGAAAGATCTGCAATTTTTAGAATTACTGGAGCATGTTATTTTTGGCAGTTTACTATTTTGGATTCTGATCCAAATAGTGTATGCTATAAGGACTATACAACTAACTTATTTGTTCCTAATTTTTCTCATCACAAACTTACCGGATTTGAATATGCCGATGGCGTAAATGATGTTAAAATTTCAGATGATTTCCAAACATTTGAAACTGCAAGAACAGATCTTGATATTTACTATGAAAAAATTGGTATTGCATATGGAAATAGTAGTGGTAGACCAATCACCCCAGATTACCCAAGTGATGAAGATATTCAACCAGTTATTGATGAATATCGTATTGTAGGATCTCGTGGTGCTGCGGTAGGAATTAGTAGCATCAAATCTGGTGATGGTAGTTCTGGAAACACTACAATCACTGTTACAACAACTGACAGTTTCCCACAACTTTCTGTAGATTCGCCAATTCAAATTAGTGGAGTTAACGCTCTTGGATATAATGGACAATTTGTTGTTTCCTCTGTTACAAGTTCATCACAATTTACATATAAAGTTCAAAATATTCCAACAAATGTTTTACCATCTGTTAGTGGGTCAAATGTAAGTCTCGCTGTTGATACAGTAACATCTGCATCTCCATACATTTTTAATATTTCAATGCGTTCTGTATTTGGAATGTGTGGAATGTTGGCTGATGGTAGTAAGGCAGATGGATTTAAATCCATGGTTGTTGCCCAATATACTGGTATTGGTTTGCAGAAAGATGATAAAGCATTTGTAAAATATGATACCAATTCGGGTTCATATCAAGATTTTACCTCAGTATCTAACCTTCATACTGATTCATTAGCGAGATATAAACCATCTTATGAGAGTTATCATGTTCGCGCAATTAATGAATCATATATTCAAATTGTTTCTGTTTTTGCAATTGGGTATTCAAATCACTTCCAAGTAGAAAGTGGTGGTGATTTTTCCATCAACAACTCCAACTCAAACTTTGGTGCAAAAGCATTCCAAGCTATGGGATTTAGGCATGATGCTTTTACTAAAGATGGTCTTGGATATATCACTCACATTGTTACTCCAAAAGAAAGAGATGTCAATAAAATTCCAGTAAACTTCCTACCAATTGATTATTCAAAAACTGTTTCCGTTGGAGATACTACAAAATTATATCTTTACGGATATAATTCTCAAGAATCTGCTCCCCCAGAAGTTGTTGAAGGATTTAGAATTGGCGCACAAAGCAACGATATTTTATACTTAGATATTGCCCAATCTGGAGTTACGACAACCTATTCGGCACGAGTTGTCATGCCGAATACGCAATTATCTGCCGAGAAGAAATATTATGTTGGCAGAGCTGCAGGTATTAATAGTATTACATCTAGTCTAATTACACTAACATCAAAACATGAGTTGATTAATGGTGAAACTATTCGTGTCATTAGTGAAACTGGTCAACTTCCAGATGGTTTAGATCCAGATAATATATACTATACAATTACAGATACAGCATCGGTTGGTATTGGTAGCAATCAAATCAAAGTTGCAAAAACACTGAATGATGCAACTAATAATAATCCAATTACTATCAACTCCAGAGGTGGAACATTAAAGATTGTAAGTAGGGTTTCTGATAAAGTTTCTGGATATATTGGGCACCCAATTGGATTTGATACAAGCAATTCCCAGTGGTTTATTAAAGTTGCAATTGCTGCGTCTGAGAATAGCATCTATCCAACATTAGCATCTTCTGTTTTATATAATTCAACTGCAAGAACATATTTTAAGAGAACTCTAGATACAAGAGATTCTTCTGACACAATATACAAGGTTCGTTATGTAATTCCAAATGATGCGGTCAATCTTGGATCTGATCCAATCGAAGGATATATTCTGCAAGAATCTAATAATGTTATTGGTGCTGGAACAACAGAAATCCAAAAGTATTTCTCACCAACGGCAGCAACATTATCAAATTCAACTGAACTGAAAAACTTTAGATTTATCTCGGATGCAAACTGGACTGGTGGTGTTGTTAGTATTAATACCGAACTTCCTCACGATTTGAGAATTGGAGCACAAGTAGAAGTTTTAAATGTTGTATCAACTGCAAACACTACAGGTATTGCAAGTACTGCATTTAACGGAACTTTCACTGTTACAGGTATCACTAGTGTAAGACAATTTACATATTCAACAACAAACAATCCTGGAACATTTACTGGGGTAACAACAAATAGAACTTCAAGTCTTCCACACTTTAAAAAGAAGCAATTAGCAACTTCATATCAAATTTATAAATCTGAAGAAATTCAAAAATATGTTCAAAACATTCAAGATGGTGTTTACTATCTGACGTTGATTAACTATGGAAATGTACCATCAGTAGATCCATTTACAAATTTAAAATTCGGTCAACCAGTTGATAAATTATATCCACAAATAAATCGAGATAGTGCAGTATCTGATCCAAATTCAGCAAATACTTTTGCCAATTCTTTCGTAATTGGCCAAGTTGATATTGATGATTCGCAAAATAGCATCACCAAACAAACCGAAGAAAAACGTCAGTATGATTTCGGTGGTGTAATTGCAATTAATAACATCAGATCTGCATCTGGAACTGCACATACCATTTACGCACCATACGGACATGGATTATCTGGCATTACTTCTGTAAGTATTACAAATGCTGGTGCTGGTTATACTAGTGGTACATTCTATGCTGTACCACTTGGTTTATCGACAACTGGTAGATCTGCAAATGCTCGCGTAACTGTAAGTGTTGCTGGTACTATCACCAATGTTCGTATTATGGACGGTGGTGGTTCATATAAAGTTGGTGATGTTGTTAATGTTCTTAGTGGTATTGGAACTTATTCACCATTCACTCAAGCATCAGTTACAGTAACAAAGATTTATGATCACGTTGGCGAAAGTATTCGTGTTTCTGGAGTAACTTCAGAAGGATATTCTGGATACAATACTCTGTATAAGATCACTGGAATTAGTACATATAATCAAATTGATGTTCAATCCTCAAGAGAAGTCATTGGAATCGGTTCAGATCTTTCCGTTCAGGCTGCAAATGCTCAAGCAGTTCTGACTGGTAAAACACTTGGCATTTCAACCTTTACATATTATGCACAGTCTGGAATCGGAACACTTACCTTTACAAGTGCTCATGGACTTAGAAAAAACGGAAAAGTTAGAATCAGTGGTGCAGATCAAGTACTCTTTAACAACGACTTTATTGTTACTGAAATTAAATCAAATACTTCAGTTTCAATCAATGTAGGCATTACATCATCTTCACCTTCAACTGGTGGAAATATTGTAGTTTATCTACCATCATTGACTTCTTATGGTGGTGAAATATTTGGAGAAAACTTTGTTCATATTATCAATCCAAAAGAAAATGAATCTTCCACTGGTCGCCTACTGACTCAGTATGCAGGCATTACTACAACTCTTGGATCTCAAATTTTAGCATCTGATTCTGATTCAACTCCAGTTGTCATTAGCAATGCAGATATTCTTGGATTTAAAATTGGTGATTACTTCCAAGTTACTGATGAAATATTTAGAATTAAGGAAACAGTTCTTGGAAGTGCTCTGTTAGTTTATCGTGCATTATTTGGAACTCCAAGACAAGATCATACTGTAGGAACAGCACTGAAAAAAATCAGAATTACTCCTGTAGAACTTCGTAGAAATTCAATCATTCGTGCTTCTGCTCATACATTTGAATATCTTGGATTTGGTCCTGGTAACTATTCAACTGCATTCCCAGATAGACAAGATAGAGTTTTAACAAATAAAGAACTTGAGTTGAGTCGTTCAACAAAACTTGATGGTGGTGCTGTACTATACAGTGGACTGGATGATAGGGGAGAATTTCATAATGCAAAAGATTATGATATTCCCGTTGAAACTATAACTGGTGAGCAACAAGATATATCACCAAATAAAAAGATTCAAACTTTCGATAGTCCAATTGTTTTAAACACCAAACTTACATCAAATGATGATATTGAGGTAAAATCATTGTTTATTACTGGTGATGCTGATGTTTCCCGTAAGTTTACAGTTGGAATTGGAACAACTCCTGCAGTTGCTGGAACTTCGGGTGATGTTGTTTATAAAGCAAAACCAGCACATAATGAGTACCTTGGATGGATTTATACTGTAGATAATCAATGGGAGCCCTTTGGATTCATTGGTACTCTTCCAAATGGTCTTGTATTTGGTTCTGCAAATCAAATTCTTTATAAGAGTCCAACAAATACAAATACAGGCACTCCTGAATTTTTATTCAAAGATAATACAACACTGATTATTGGTGCTGCAACTTCAACTGGATTTGATAGTCAAAAACTACAAATCACTGGAAATGCTTATATTTCTAGTGCAATTGGTGTGGGGACAACAGCATCAAGATCTGCATTAGACGTTATTGGAAATGCAAGAATTAGTGGAATTGTCACTATTGGTTCTGCATCTATTACACTAAATGGCAATGCTAATATTATTAATGTAGGAATTACTTCAATTTCTTCTGGAATTATCACAGCAACAAGTGGTATTGTAACTTATTATGGTGATGGGCAATACATAACCAATCTTCCTACAGGATCTCAATGGACTGGCGTATCTGCCGGTCTTGGTACTGGAATTTATAGAAATGGAAATGTTGGCATCGGAACAACTCTTACACCAGTAAGGCTCAATGTTGTCACTGGAGTTTCTACAAGTGTGGATGGTGGTCTTGCAAGATTCCTTGCACCAAATCTTGCAGTATCAAGTTCTGCAGGAATTGCAATTGGTAAAACATTTGGAACGGATAATTTCCAATCAGTTTTGTTAACTTATAATTATCAGGGATCATCCGCAAGCAGTGGATCTTACTTATCATTTGCTCACGCTGGCCAAGGAAATACTTTAGTTATTGCTGATAATGATTGTGTTGGTATGGGTACTGCAACACCGCAAAGTAAGCATCACGTAGTTGGCAATTCTCGTGTTGATGGCACTTTAACTGTGAATGGAAATGCAACTGTCTCTACAGGATCTTCATTTATCGGCGCGGGTACAATTCCTGTTGGTGGCATCATCATGTGGTCTGGTTCAGTTGCAAGTGTTCCAACGGGATGGGCTCTTTGTGATGGAACCAGTGGAACTCCAGATTTAAGAAATAGATTTATTGTTGGTGCAGGTTCTGCATATTCACCAGGAAACAGCGGTGGTTCTGATGGTGTAACATTAACTGTAGATCAAATACCATCTCACAGTCATAGTGGATCTAGTGTATCTGCTGGAACTCACCTTCACACAGCAAGTTCTAGTGCATCATCGGCTGTTAGTGATCCCAGTCATTATCATATTTATCCAGGTGATGACCAATTGAATCAAGCAAATGGATATGCTGGATGGACAACTAGATCTGCGGGTAATTTTACTTATGATGCCACCTCAACCACCAGCAGCAGCGGTGCACAAATGTGGTATACTACAGACGCAGTAACTGGAATTACTGTTGCAACATCAGTATCAACAACGATTAATAATGCTGGGGCACACGACCACACTATAACTGTAGGTAACACTGGTGGTGGTCAATCGCATGAAAACAGACCACCATATTATGCACTGGCATTAATCATGAGAACTGTTTGATAAATAGTAAAAACTAAACCGAGGGGAGAGTGAACCTCAATGGCTGGAATTACTAAGAATTTCATTATCAAGAATGGTCTTGAAGTTAAGGGAAATTTATTAATTGTAAATACTGACAATAATAAAGTTGGCGTGGGAACTACTGTTCTTTCACACGATTTTAATGTTAAAGGTGGAATTGGAGTTACAAATGCTGTAGTTACTGGTATTGCTACAGTTAATGAATTTCAATCAACATATTCACAACTTGGAATTGCAACAGCTTCATATTATAGGGTTGGAACTACAACAGTATTTGAAACTTTAGGAGGACTTGTAAGTCTTTCTGGTATTCAAACTGTAGATGTGACTGCAAAAACAACTCTTCAAAATCAATTATTTACATATTCTACTATTGGTGGATTGGTTGTTACTGGAGTTGGAACTTTTAATACTAGAGTTGCAATTGGTGGATCATTAGACGTTGATGGGCAGGGTGAATTTGATGATATTAATGTATCAGGAGTTTCTACATTTGTAGGAATTACAACATATCAAAATACATTATTCGGGACTAGATTAAGTGTCTCGGGGGTTTCCACATTATCTTCTGCGATTGTCGGATCTTCAGTTACAATCACTTCAGGTGGAATTAATGTAACGGGCATTGTAACTGTAACTGGTGGAATTAATGTAACGGGCATTGTAACTGCAACCTCCGCAAGAATTGGTTCTGGAGTAACGATTACTTCTGGTGGTATCAATGCTATTGGTCTTGCGATCACAGCAACTTCCTTCTACGGTAGTGGTACAAATTTAACTGGTGTTGATAGACTTGGTATTTCAACTGCAGGTGGATATGTTGGATCGGGTGTCACACTATTAAACTTTCTCGGATCTGGTATTGGATCGATATTTATCAATTCTACCGTTGGTATTGCTACAATTAACATTCAAGGTAGTGGTGGTGGAAGCGGAACTCCTGGCGGATCGAATACTCAAGTACAATATAATAATTCTGGTATTTTTGCAGGTTCTTCAAACTTTACCTTTGATGGAACTGGTGCAACCATTGGAACAAGTAGATTCAATGGTTCTGGAATTAATGCCGGAATTATTACGGCAACAAATTTTAGTGGATCTGGTTCTAGTATTACTGGTCTCACAAATACAAATCTGAGTGGATCTGCTGGTATTACCACTGCAAATCTTGCAAACTACACAATTTCTGGAATTTCCCTTGGAGGAACATTAGCAACATTAACTCTTGCGACATCAGGAACTGGATTATCAGGATCTGCAAGTTATACTGGTGCATCGGGAACAACATTTACAGTCACATCTAATGCCGCTTCGGCAAACACTGCTTCAACTATTGTTGCTCGTGATGCTGGTGGTGGATTTGTTGCAGGAATTGTTACCACAGGAACATTGATCGTTGGTTCTGCAACGACAATTACTGGGGGCGGTGTTAATGCAGTGGGTGTTGTAACTGCAACATCTCATGATACAAAAGGATCTGGTAGTTACAAGATTGGTGGTGCAGATGTCATCACATCAACCAGAGAAGTCCAAAAAGTTATTTTAAGTAGTTATTCTGAAAAACTTTA
>Ga0181358_1000098_pt1 | contig 35780 bp, 46 predicted proteins | sample Fa13VDMM110SD_FD_130096 | JGI IMG/M metagenome (GOLD analysis project Ga0181358, IMG submission 130096) | Freshwater viral communities from Lake Michigan, USA - Fa13.VD.MM110.S.D | ecosystem: Environmental > Aquatic > Freshwater > Lake | place: USA: Michigan | collected 2013-09-24 | reverse complement strand
TCCCTTGTACAACATATCATAAAATATGTACACCAGTTTTTTACGAATCATCACGAACCTCAGTCAGATATGGATATATCTTTTCTAAGTTTATGATAGTGTCGAGCAATTTTGGTTGTTCGAGCTTATCATTCTCATAAAACGCTAATCGATGTTTGTGAAGAAGATCTCTCCACACAGCTTTTACACTTGATTCAAATGATATGTTCATCTCAGTAAAGACCTAGTTTATTTTCTGCTATGATAAACGATTTCACAAAACCAGAACGTACGATGTCCTCGATATCGAACTCAATGGTTTCGAGCATGTCCATCGCTTCAAAGACTTTCATTATGTCACGAAGACCAGATGTTTCCTTAAATCGTTCTGATGTAAGATCATCTTGGCGTGTATCACCACAAAGAATCATACGTGAGTTATCACCTAAGCGGGTAATAACTGTGCGTAGTTCTTGATACGATTGGTTCTGACACTCATCGACTAAAACAATAGAGTCATCAATCGTTGTTCCACGAAGGAACGAAGTTGAATGGAACTCAATGATGCCTTTTTGTTTTAAAACGTCATACGCATCATCGCGATGATATAGTTCTGAGCAAATGTTTCTATACGGAGCTTCATACACTTCAAGTTTTTGCTTCTCAGTGCCTGGAAGAAATCCAATTTGCTTCGAAGGTTGTGCAGTTCGAATGATAACGAGCTTTCTTTTTCTTGATTTTGGATCTGAAATTTCTCTTAATGCAAGATATATTGAAATAAACGTCTTACCCGTGCCTGCACAACCGTGAAGAAGTAGATTTTCGTCATTTCGATATGCATCGAATGTTCTATCTTGATTGGTAGTAATAGGATCTATGCGTTTAATTTCGAAGTTTAAATTTGATATGGTCGGAAACTTTGATACTTGATTGTGTTTTTCAAGGCCCTTTTCAGATAGTCTTTGTTGACGTCTAGTTAAGCGCTGAGTCTTTGCAACCATAATGGCTCCTGTTGTATTGAATAGTTTCACAGGAACATGATATAAATTAAACAACAGATCGTACTTGTCGTGCTTTCTGTTGTTTAATTGCTTCTCTTGTCTTCGATGCTTTTGAACCTTTATCGCCGTATTGGCTTGCGAGTGGAGATGTTGGATTCGCCGAAGCGATTCGAGACATCATATCCTTGAATCCGCTATCATTCTTATGCGTCATGCCAGATACACCTGAGATAACTGCTGGCGCATAAATGATTTGCTGAATATGTGAATTTTGTTCCAAGAAAGATTCCATCGATGAGATAGACATTAAGTCTTCCCAGATTTCATCAGTGTCTTTGTTATGAAAACTATATAAAGGCATATTAGTTATAGTACTCTTCTTCATCGATATCGATTAACGATCGTACATCATTTGAACGTAATGCATTACGGATTCGTTTATCTTTTCGATGCTGCATCAGTTTATCATGATAACCACTCTCATATCCATCAGGATCATCGTAGAAGTGGTTAAATTGTGTTTTTTTATTCGTCTTTTTAGCCATTAGTAGAGTCCGGGAAACGCCTTAAGAATGAGTTTTGAAGTGATTCCTGCATAAGGAAGTTCTTTGTTTTTCATACTCAAAAGAAGCTTTGCATCTTCTGGATGAATGTTTTCAAGCATAGAAATAAACAATGTTTCTCGCTTAATTTGATTTAAGTTTGGGCTTCCACCTTCAATAAAGAGATAAAGCTTACGAATTTCAGCGTAGAATCGAGATTCCATTCCACGGTTTTCATTAATAGTGAATGGAGGATTGCCTTCTGGCAAAAGCCACTTAGCATTTGGAGCATATGTCAACTTGAGTACCTCAAGAATCTGAGGTACGCCATTTTGTCTTAGACAATTAATTTTTTCTTCTTCAGTCTGAAGCTTAGACGTAAAATCTAGAATCCATGATATTGATTTGCGTTCCATTCGTAGTCCTTCAGAATTGATTCAGATCGCTCATAAGATTCTTGAGTCGATGTTGGATAAAATAGTTAAAGAGATGTTCACGTGATTTATTTGCCTGAGCATGGTAAGATTCCATCACAGCTGTCTTAATGTTTTCAGGAATCTTTGACATGTCGATCATCATTTGATTACGATTATATCGACTTAGCATGGTGCTGTCACAAAATTTACTGGGATCCTGCTTAACCCATTCGTCAAGCATCTTCTGAGAAATTGGCTTTTGACGAATCTTCATCACAAAGGTATCATCAGCAGACAGGAAGTTAGGAATGCCATCGCTAACATCACCCTTCAAAATATGAGTCTTCAGGTAAAGTTCTGGATTGTTTTCATTAATCCACTTCTTTTGAACCGGATCATATTGATGAACGTTCATAAAGGACTGCAGTTGACGATAATCTTTATCACCACTGACGATAAGAATCTTTTCTGGTGTGTTTCCGAATTCAGTGCATAGCACACCAATTACATCGTCAGCTTCAGCTGTAGAAATCTGAATGACTCGATAAGGAAAGAAGTTCTTAATTTCTTCCCTGACATTGTTCAAAGCAGAAAAGATCGCATTCCAGTTTAAGGAAGAAGCTTCGCGATCACGCTTACGATTGGCCTTATAGTAGGGAAAGAACTGCTTACGCCAGTTATTCGTGTCATCACAGGCGATAATCATTTCACCGTATTCATCGCGAAACTTTACGTTGTAAGAGCGCAATGAATTAAGAACAAAGTGGCGGATAAGGTTTTCATCAACTTCTCCGCCAATTTTTGACATTGACATGATAATGTTTGAAATCATGACCTGATTCAAGTCAACCACATACATAATATAATTTCCTATTCGGTTTTAGTAGTTTCATCTTCGTCGTCATCTTCAAGCAAGCCATTAGCAATATCATCTACGACTGCATGGATTGGATGGTACATTCCAGCTGCTTTACACAACATTGCATTAAGAGATTCAGCGAAAAACGTATTTGTTTTAATGCAACTTTCTTGAGAAACATCAAAACCTTCGTCGCAGGCTTTTTGAAAAATAAATGGCATCATCGCCTCCAGGAACATTTCAATGTGTTCCCGCCGAGTATTTTCGACTGTTTCAATCACTTCCTCGATAGTTTGAGGAAGTGAGTTGCGCTTACCCTTAGGGAAGTGAATTACGTTATCCATGAGATACCTCGTCCATACTTCTATATTTATACTATACTGAAAATCATGTACACACTAAATTTTGTAAGTGAACATTTCTTTTTCAGCCGGAGGGAAATCTCGTGGCACACTAATAAGACTTTTGATCAGCGCTTCCCACTGAGTCATCTTAGAGTCTATGTTGTAGAAGATATCGGCATACACCTTTTCCATCTGAAGAAACGATTGAGTCTTTTCAGTCCAGTAGTGTTCAATCGCAATATCAAGCATCGTAGCAAACTTACTGGCATGGACGCTAGGATCTTCTTCATATTGATACATCATCGTCAAGTTTGCTGCAGTTTCAAAAAGTGCACCAAGGTTTGAATGAACACACAAAATGCCGGCTGACATTGCTTCCATAAGCGACATGCAGGAAGTTTCCATCCAAATGGACGGATATGCCATGATGTGTGTCTTCTGAAGATTTTCTCTTAGCTGATCATTAGGGATAGAACCATGATAGTTGATCTGAGGATGATTTTCACATTCTTCAAACAACTTCTTATAAGGTTCATCACGCTGCTGCCAACCATAAAGCGCAAAAGATGAATACACATCGAGAACAACGTTATCTCTACGATCAGCAATTGCTTTAAACGCTGGAACTAAAAGTTCAAGGCCGCGATGTGGTGTTGACCAATATGCAATTCGAATGATACCATCATTGGGTTTTGTGTGAACAGGAATTGGCTTAATTGCGTTATGCATAATAATACAATGTGTCCACGGAATCTCATAATAAGATATGTAGCCTTGCATCTGCCAGTTACTCACAAAGATAAGCTTATGAAACTTCTTCCATCCACCGTTCTTTAAGTGTTCTGAAGCAGGATCGCCTGGAAGATCTTGCAAAAGCAACAATCGTATCTTTGACTCATCAAGCTTATCTTCAACTCGAGAAACAAAAAGTTGTATTTCATTCTTTAGCTCTTCAGGAAGAGCCGCGGCGATGCGATGTTTCATGAGTTCGCTTCCACCCATTGCATTCATAGATAGTGAATCTTTAGCCAACATTATACAACATCCCACTCAATAAGTGAATCATAACGAAATGATCTCCAGCCTTCTTTTTCAAGATCCCAAACTGCGAGCACGTCTGGATTTCTTTTCTGTTCTTTTGAATCATCTTCCTTTACAGGAAGCAATTCGCTATTCAGAGTACACAACATCTTTCGAGTTTCGCCATCTTTCTTTTTGAAAGATAAGCGAACAGTTCCATTATGTAAAGCCATGTATAATGTAGGATATTGATTATCCTGCAAGGAATTGTTTTCTGTTGTTAAACCATTCAACGAGATTTTCATATCCACTAACCTTTTCACCTTCAACAAAAATAAGAGGAACAGTCCTTTGTTCCGGGAAATCAGAGAGAAAGTCTTCCCTCAATATATCTTTACCAATAGTCACTTCTTCGTAAGCAATATTGTTACGAGTTAAAAGCGCTTTTGCTTTTACACAAGAAGGACAGTTATCCTTCGAATACAGTAATGCTTTCATATCATACTCCAAAAAAAAATAGTTTAGCCCTTTCAATAAAGGTTTTTGGGGTTTTTGCCAAGAGCTTAAGCTCAGTTTCACGATCAATAAAGTAATAATCTATTTCGACTGGTTCAAAATCTTGAATCATATCAAGAACATCTGAGACATTTAATGTGCTACAAGTATAAACGTCGAGCTGCAGCAAAGAAGGATTTTCCTCATCCCAAATATGTAGAGCAATATGACTTGTCTCAATGATCGTGACTGCAGTTAAGCCTTGATTGCCTACCACACTTGAATAGACAGCGTAAGGACCCATAAGAACTTTCATTCCAATACAATCAACGAGTGTCTTCATCCAAGTCTTAATCGACTTGACGTCCTTCGGTGGTTCTTTCACCTTTGCTCTAACAATTAAATGCTTATGTTCTAAAACCTTGCTCATTTCTCATTAGTCACCTTTTCTAGAGTTAATAAAGTGCTTAACACCGAACTCAATTCAATAGTGTTAAGTTTGTTAAAGATGTTCCGTTTAAACATTTTAGCACGAATATTTCCGTTCAACCAAAACTCTGATTCAAGCGCTCCAATAGAATAAAGGAGTCTTTCTTCAAGATAATTGAGTTGACCTTTCGTATCGGCAAACATTAAAACTTCTTTCACAAAATTATCAGTACCTCCACTTTCGATCAATAACTTGATGTCAGGTGAAGACGACCAATAATCCCTCCAATCACTTTCGACTCTAGAACGAATTATCTTCTTATTCTTTTGACGTGTGTGACTCTTGGTCAATAGTTTGCGCCCAACGTACCTCTGACCTGTGGGAAGGTAAGTGAGCATATACACAAATCCAGCTGCTTTAAGCGGGATATCTTCATCATTTAAAAGCGAACCACGATATAACCAGGTCATTCAAATCTCCACTATATAGTGGAGATATTTATCTTATCACATAAGTGATATTATGTAAATCAGTTTTCTTGAATATATGACATAGAAGAATGTGTGAAGCGCTTTAATCCTGGAGAAACTTCTTCTGTCCACTCGCTATGTGTTCGAGTAAATAAAATTCCATCCATCTCTTGCTCAGTAAAGTTCTCATACACGATGACGAGTTCGTTAGTGTTGCAATCGATTGCAAGGTGTTTTACTAAAAAATACTGGCCTTTATAATGTTTCCAGATCTCGTTAGGTTTGACTTCTGAAGACAAGATCTCTTGTTGCAAGATAATTGCGGGCTTCTTACTCACAGTGAGAACCCATTGAACGTAGTATCATTAACATCATTTTTCACTCCACCAACAATGTAGCTTACGATTTGTGTTTCTTGAGGCGCAACCTGAACATCAGAGCCAGCGATCCAAGAAGATGTCCACGGAAGTGGATTAGATCCACCCGTGAATGGCGAATCAAGTCCGATTGCAGTCATTCTTTTGTTTGCAATCCACTCAACATAATCACATAGAAGTCGTTCATTCAAACCAATCATAGATCCATCTTTGAATAGATACTGAGCCCATGCTTTTTCTTGTAAGACAACATCATTAAATATGCGAGTGCACTCATCTCTTGTCTCATTAGCAATTTGCGCAAAGTCAGGATCCTCTTTTGGTAGAATCTTAAGAAGCTGCTGAGTCGATGCAAGGTGAACGTTTTCATCGCGAGCAATAAACTTAATAATCTTAGCATTGCCTTCCATTTTCTTAAGCTCTGCAAAGTTCCATGAGCATGCAAAGCTTACATAGAAACGAACTCCTTCCAGAGCATTCACAGCGTTTAGACAAAGCCAAAGCGCTTTCTTGTGTTGATATTCATTATATCCAGTCCAAGCATCTCTAAGCGATGGGGTAATAGATGCAACAGTATTCATATCAATTAGCATATCATAATACTTACTGATGCTTTGAGCGCAGTCTACAATTTCTTGTAGTTCAAGTAGCTCGTCAAATACTTTCGACGGATCTGAGTAAATGTTCCTAATGATGTGAGTGTATGCACGGCTATGAATCGTTTCAAAGAACGTCCAAGTTTGGACCCAGGTCTCGAGTTCAGGTAGCGAACAGATAGGCCCAAAAGCCATAGGAGGCGCGCGGCCTTGAACCGAATCCAATAGAATTTGACGCTTAAGATTAGATGTGAAAATGTGCTTCTCATGTTCTGTGAGTCCCTTAAAGTCCTTCGCATCACGAGAAAGATCAACTTCGGTCTCACGCCAGAAAAACCCGAGTTGTTTTTGAGTTAGTTTTTCAAAAATAGGATGTCTTACTTTATCATAGCGAGCAACATCCACGGGTTCATCAAAAAAGCATGTACGTTCTAAATGTGATTTCTTATTGTTTAAACTAAACACTGACACTTTGTGCTCCTATTCTGCTCGCCAAATAGTATTTGAAACTTTTAGATCTTTAGGCCACGGTCCTTCAGTAAAGGACTTATCATGTATTCTAAACATATTCGTTGGAAGAATTGTAAGTCTTCCGTTATCAAGTTCAATGAAAGCAAATTCTTTCGACTGTTCAGGATTTGCAGTAAACCCATCATTAATGGGAACTGCAGTAAACAAATATCTACCAAATAAACCGGGAATGGTTTGACATTTTAGACCACTAAGGTAATTATACTCTATCGTAGAAAAATGTAAACCGTAACAATCCCAATGTTGTGAATTTTCTAATGACCACGTTTTTTCGCAATCAGTTCGAAAAGAAATTGAGTGTGGAGGGACATTTCGGTATATCGCTCCACACTCGAGTACAATGTGTAAACCCCATGCTTGGCCAGATTGTGATCTTATTCCGAACCAAATACATGGTTCAAATCCTTGAGCATCTTTACGTATGAATGACGAATCAACATAACAATAAAGATGTTTAGGTAGATCTCCTGAGCTTGTGTAAAGAGTCATGATTTAAACCGTGCAACTATCACAGTGTTCATCATCTATTTCATCACTTTGAGCCAGAGGTTGTTCATCCTTAATTTCTCCAGCGCCGTCAGCCGTATTAAAATAATACAGCGTCTTAATGCCGTATTTATAACACCACAGCAAGTGCTTAAGCAGTTCTGACATCGGAATTTCATTACCTTCGTAAAAATCTGGATTATACGAAGTGTTGACTGAAATTGCTTGATCAAAGAACTTTTGCATGACAGCAATAATGCTAAGATAACCAATAGGAGACTTTTGATCCCAAAGCAAGTCATACTTATTTTTGAGCTTATGAATTTCAGGAACTACTTGCTTCAGAGTTCCTTCCTTCGAAGCTTTAATTGAAACAAGTGAACGAGGAGGTTCAACTCCGTTTGTCGAGTTTGAAACTTGAGCAGATGTTTCAGCTGGGAACTGTGTCAACAACGTTGAGTTAAGAATCCCAGTACGCTTTAATTGAGCGCGAAGTTCATCCCAAGGCATCTTATACTCAGGCGCTACGAGATCATCGACTTCCTTTTTGTATGTATCAATCGGAAGAATACCTTCATGATACAATGTCTCGTTAGACTTTGGACATGCTCCAAAATCTTCTGCCATATTAGCTGAAGCTTTAATTAGATAGTATGAGAAAGCTTCCATATACTCATGAACAAGATTAAGATTAGGATTCTGATAGTTTGTTCCATTCTTGGCCAACCAGTAAGCAAGATTGATTACTCCAATGCCAAGTGGACGGCGATTCTTTGTTGAAATTTCGGCAGCAATGATTGGATAGTTTTGATAATCAAGTAAGGCGTTTAAAGCATGAACAAGAAGAATACACGGCTTTTCAAAGTCACTCAGCTTTTTAATCTTACCCATGTTGACTGCGCCGAGTGTGCATAGACTGATCTCGCCATTTTCATCAAAGATATGCTCGAGAGGCTTCGTCGGGAGCGTAATCTCTGTGCACAAATTTGACATGCGAATTGGAGCAAGTTCTTTCTTAAAGGATCCATGATCATTACAATGATCAACGTTCATAAGATACATTCGGCCAGTATCTTTTCGTTCTTGCATAAACGACGAGAATAGATCAATCGCTTTAATAGTCTTCTTACGGATCTTTTTATTCGCTTCGTACTTCTCATAAAGAATACGGAACTTGTCTGAGTCAACAAAGAAAGCGTCATAAAGATCTGGCACATCGTGTGGAGAAAACAATGTAATGTTACCTCCACTCATCAATCGTTCATACATAACACGATTGAACTGTACACCATAGTCAAGGTGACGAATACGAGATTCTTCTGTTCCCTTATTATTTTTGAGAACAAGAAGATCTTCAGCTTCTATATGCCAGATTGGATAATAAAGTGTTGCAGCACCACCACGAACTCCACCCTGAGAGCAAGACTTTACTGCAGTTTGAAAGTGCTTATAAAAGGAAACAACACCAGTATGGACAGCATCACCATTACGAATAGGAGAATTGATCCCACGTATCCTGCCAGCACCAATACCAATGCCAGCTTTTTGTGAAACATATTTGACAATCGCTGACGAAGTCGAGTTAATAGAGTCAAGTGAGTCATCTGTTTCAATCAATACGCAAGATGAGAATTGACGTATTGGTGTTCTAACACCTGCCATGATTGGAGTAGGTAGTGAGATATCAAATGTAGAAAGCGCGTCATAAAATTCCTTTACCCAAGCGAGTCGTTGATTTTGCGGATACTTGCTAAAGAGTGTCATAGCAATAAGCATGAACGCCATCTGAGGTGTTTCATACATTTTACCAGTGACACGGTTCTTTACGAGATACTTACCGCGGAGTTGTTCCATGCCAATGTAAGTGATAAGATTGTCACGATCATGATCAATGTAGTCATTGAGCTCAGTCCACTCTTCTGAAGGGTATTTCTCGCCCAATTCCTTATCATAATATCCAGCATTCATCACACAGCCGTATTGTTCTTCAAGCGAGCAAGGATCATACTTGCCGTATACTTCCTTACGAAGATGATAGTTGATTAGCCGGCCGGCAACATACTGATAATTTGGAGTATCTTCTGAGATAAGATCAGCAGAAGCTTTAATCAGCGTTTCATGAATGTTGTTTGTTTGAATCTTATCATAGAACTGTATCTGTGAACGAAGTTCAATCTCACTTACCGAGACTCCAGTGATACCTTCACACGCCCATTCAACAACTTTGTGAATCTTTTCAATGTTAAGCGGTTCCTTTGAACCATTGCGTTTAATTACATATATCATCGATTCTCCGTCCAAATTGAATGTAGTTCATCATGAAGATAACTTGGAATGTCGCAATCATTGATTGATCCACCGTTATCAAAAATCTTCTCAATCGCTTGAGCATATTGTGTTTTAAGTTCTGCATTACGAGTAAGATATTCAATTGATTTCTTAACGTCAGGAAATTGCTCTGCAATAATATTCCAGCACTGCTCAGCAACGATACGGTGTTCCTTCTGAGTAGCTTTGTCCATACGAAGTTGGCAATAGTGTACCCAAGAACGAAGAGAACCAGACATAATCATGACCGATTCAGTCATACCTTCTGGAAGAACTGATCGAGCCTGTTCTTTAGCAATACCGTTTTCTATTGCCCAGTTATAAGCGTCTTTTGCTGCGTAAAGAGCGTATTCTTGCATTGCTTGCCATTCGTCTGCAAGTCTACTTTCTTGTTTGAGTTCTACAGAGTTCTGTCTATTCTTAGTGTCTTGGAGTCTGGCTTCTCGCTTAACAAATCCAAGATCCTTTGTAGGATCAGCGTAGCGTTGAGAGTATTCTTGGAATGAAAACGATCGATGACGGAGTATTTGGCGAGCAATATCTCGTGTAGTTCTGATTTCGAGTGAGACATGAACTATCTCCAAAGGTGACCAATGCTGGTTCTTGATAAGGTACTGAACCAACTTAGAAGCAGTTGCAGTGTTGTTTTGGTTAGACGGATTTGATACTCGTGCAGCCCATGCAACAAGCTCATTGGCAGTGTCGCATCCAGTATAAGTCATGTTTGGCTGTGTAATACCGACTAGATTCACTTCACTCATTAACTATTCCTTATGTCATTATCTTGCCATAGCACTTCTTGAATATGCTTAATGATTTCTACTTCGCCAGGTTCACAGTCAAATAGTTTATGTTCTAACCATTCCATGGCAACTTCATATAAAACTTCATCACTCATAGTGTACGATCTCGCATATATGTGGTTTCATATGAATGAATAGTTTCAACTTTATCATTGATTTCAGCAAGAGTTGCAAACTTAGACTCAAGTTCAGACATAAAATTGGTGTGCTCGGGAATTACACGTGGATTTTCCAACATTAGGTCGATCTCAGCAAGTACTACTGCATGTTCACCAAGCAGTTTAGCTTTCAGCGCTGATATAAGATTTTTCTTCATAATATATTCCTTAAATAATATGACGTTGTTGTTTGTTACAAACTGTACATTTACGATATTGCATACCTTTACCGTCTGGAGACATTCGAGGTGCATCCCAAGGTGTCCAGTGATGTATGCCGATTCTACATAATAGTATCTTTAGCATAATATACTACTCCAAAAATTATGTAAACAACTAAATCATCCGCCAGGCTGATAACATAAGCATTCCAGACGGGCCAAAGCAACTATTTTGTTCGATTGTGCTTTCTATATATTCGAGCGTCATACCAGATAAAATCATATCGTTGATATCTTTATGCTTAATTTGGCTTGGCCAAACACACACCTTGTATCCACTCGAGATAGCAGATTCCATCTTTTCTACCGTATGTTTATTACGCGGCTCGTTATCATAGACGATGATTACATTTTCTTTTGGTATGTTGCATGATTTGACAATCGTATCAATCTTACCTCCGCAAGAAGCGATAGCGTTAGTCAAGAACATTGCGTCAATTGGACCTTCAAGAGCATAGATGGTCTTGCTCTTATCGATATCTTCGAGTCCATAAATCTTTGGATTGTTTTCATCAAAGAGGATAGTGATGTACTTTACTTCTGCTCGTGGATCAAGTGATCGACACTGCACACCCATAAGTTCTTTTGATTCTGAAAGCAAAGGGATAATAATACGCGGCTCGTCATACGCCAAGCTAAATCGATCAGGTATGATAGAGTTGATCCACTGCTTATATTTAGGGGCATAGAAGAGCTTGTAGTGATACTCTGTTGGTATCTGCCTCTTCTCGATGTACTGCTTTACTGGGTGATCTGGATGTAACTGAGATACCTTCTTAAGCGTAGATAGCTGAGTACTTGATACAAACTTTGGCGGCTTAAGCTTTTGCACAAAGTCTATGACTTCTGGATTTTGGCCCCTTTCAAGCAATGATTCTTTGACGTACTCGAAGAATAAAGTCTCGTCAATTTTTTTGAGAAAAGCTTGAAAGGATAAACTCGCTGAGCAATTAAAGCAATAGTATCGTGACTTATTATTCTTTACAAGAATCCAGCCACGTGCTTTCGATTGATTCTTTTTTGAGTCACCACACAATGGACAACGTAGATTAAAGTTATTTTGAACTCGCTTAAATCTTTGAACTCTACCGCTGAGTAGATTTGCATACTTACTATCGATCCATACTGCCATAATATCATACCACTAATTTGATTCCAGTAATATGATTATACTCAGAACCAAAAATTAAGTAAACATGCTAATGAAGTTCACCTTATCTAAAATAAAACCGACCACAACACCGCCGCCGATAAACAACCACACCCACTTTTCAAGCCGTGTCATGCGCTTACTAATATCATCGTGCTGAATTCCAGCTTCCGTACGAAGACCTTTAATCTCTGTGATTACATTTTCATTATTATTTTTGATTTCTTCATACAGATCTGATTCAAGATCATCTATTCTGATATCAACTTGTCGAATCGCCTTTTCATTATCAATTCTTCGCGTTTCGATTAAATTTTCCAATTTTTCGCCCGCCTTTTCTTGAACCCCTAAACGGTTTCCTTGAACTGCAAGAATCTGGGAAACGGTGGTTGATAAATCTGTCAACTTAGTGAGAGTGGTATCAATGCGACCAACTAACGTAGTTAATTGTCCAACTTCCTTTTCCACTTCATTTAATCTATGTGAATCTTCAACCATTGTATTTCTCAAGCTTAAATTGATTACTAGTTTGTAATGTCATATAACGATCTCCTTGATGGCATCATATAACACGCTTCAACTAATTGCTATTTATTTTTTATTTTTATTAGATCTCGTGATTCCGGCGTTGGCGAGTCTACGGGCGATGTTTTGAGTTTGTGTGTCACTGCCAGAGTTAAGCATAGTAAGTGCAGCAATAAGAAAGAGTAGAGCTGTGTTATCTGCGCTATTTGGGTTATTTGCAAATCGAAAAAAGTTTGAAGCAATAAGCGTTTTTGTTGTCTGAAGACTATCTGACTCAGTGATTAATCTTTGAGACATTTTTTGATATCCTTTTTATTGTTTACTGAGTCCTTTACGCAATTATAAAGTTTGATTAAACCGTTTGTTTGATGTGCAACTTCATTATATTTTCTATCAGTTTCAGCTGCATCTAACTCACGACCACCCATGGTATTATCTATAATAGGAGGAAGTGCTGTTGCAGGCTTTGATAATTGAACTGGCAAGTTTGGAACTTGCACCGATTGTGTAGTCGGTAAGTCACCAAGTAGTTCGCGATTACATCCAGTTAATAGAAATGCTGCGAATAAAATGATGATTGACTTATTCATTTTGGTCCTAATTCTCTAATGTTATTTCGAGCATCAGTTACAGACTGATCAACTTCACATCTATTATACTTTATGTTTGCACGAATTAATTCTTCGATCTTATTTAATTGCTTAATTTCTGCGCCAGATCTTTGTGTATTCGTAGATGCTACCGAAGCTCCATGATCATTGATGATTGCACCCATTCTTTCTTCAAAGGCACGATTCTCTTCGTTTTTTGTTTTCACCTTTTGTTCGTATTCAGTTTTAACTGCTGCGGCTCCACTGTTATAGGCCGCTGTAAGTTGATCGTTATACCAACCATAGGCTTTACCTATGATTGCTATAAAAACAATAGATAAAGTTACATATTTCCAATAGTTCATTTCATTGTCTTTTTAAGAAAGTCTTTGAATCGCTTAAGAGGAGTCTTTTTCATGATTGCTAATTTACCAGGTGGTTCGCCTTGTGAACCAACACCAATACCGGCAATATTTCCGCCACCAGCATTATTTGCTGGAACATCTTCTGGTAAACCTCTTTTGCGGCGCATCGCTGCGGTAAAATGATCTGGTGTTCTAGTATCCGGATCAATATTTAATTTGGCACCAGCTTTTATCGCTTTTACTTGATTCTTTTTAGTTGTGTCTACTTCTTCTACCCACTTTGTTTCTTCACGCAAATCTTTATCGGCGCCATGATACGTTCCTGAGCCTTTACGGATATATGAGTTGACTCGTGCATGACCCCATTGCTGAGGTGTAGTTCCTGGCCGGTGACCAGAGTTCCATGCAGCAACACCTCTACGATAAACTGCTTTAAGCGTAGATACTGAAATTCCTGACTTTTTCGCTTTTGCTTCAAGCGAAGAATCTGCACTACCTTCTTTCATCATTTTTCTTACTGCTAGAGTATGTTTGCTTGGTTTTGTTTTGGCTGTTGCATCGCCTGGAGCGGGTTCATAAGCTCTGGGATCACGGTCTGAATATTTGCTCATTTTTTTCCAATGCCTCTTTCGCGCCTTAGCAGTTGAAGAACTTAGTTTACCAACATAACTTTTAGGAAGACCAGATTCTTTATCTTTTGGTGTTTTTTCCATCAAATCTTCCTTAATACGTTGACTATATCAATATTCATTTCAATATCACTTGTATAAATCAATTCAGAATTAATAATCACTTTATTTGGAAGCCTACCTAAAGTAATCAAGAAAGGCTTTAAGTAATGATAATAACCTTTTAGTTTTAAAAACAACATAGGAGTAGCAGCATCATTAAATACGTTATAAAGTATTATCAAATGATTCAGTATTAATCTTTCTCTCAGCTCGTTTGATTCTTCATATTTTACAAATAATCTCTTGAGATATTTAAACCTCTTGAGATCATCATAGAACTCTTCCTTTTCATAACACTGTGCATTATCATAATGTCTTGCAGCGTATAATATAAAATTGTTTTCATCAAGTTTATTCTGCAGCAAAACAATTAACCCTTAAATCAAAAAGAGGGGAGAAAAATCTCCCCTCTCATTATTATTTATTAAGCATCTGGATACTGAATATCATCAGACTGATCACCAGTGATTGAACCCATGGCTACTAAGACTTCTTGGTTAATACGACCAGCCCGGCCACCAGTACCAACAGTACGACGTACCCAACCAGCATGAGTTAGTGTAGTACCACCAGCACCAGAACCTAATGCGGCAGTAGCAGTTGCCTGATCAGCTGCAGCTTGGATTTCAAAGAACTGAGCGTTGTTACCGGTGCCAGAAATTAATACGATTGTGTATGGTGTATATGTTAAACCAGTCGGTGTACCAGCAGTAGTTACGATCGCAACACCAGCTTCAGTCGTTAGAGTGAATCCAGTTACGTTTGGTGATGTACCTGTAACAGCAGAAACGGTATAGACTGTTCCTGTTGCATAACCAGTAATAGTACCTGTACCACCCAGTGTACCAGTAATCTCAATACGATCATTGGCAGCTAGAGTAGTTGCAGTACACGTAAACTGACCAGCAGTACCAGAGATTGCAACACCAGTAAGAGCAGTACGAGCAGGTGCTGCACCGGCAGAAGCAGCAAGACGGAAAGTTCCTGCAGCTAAACCAAGAGCAGATACGAAATACTCAGTATCGTTGACTAAACCAGTGATAGCAGTACCACCATTAGAGAAATACTTAACTGATTCAGCGGCAGTTAAACCGTGAGTAGCATAAGCAATTTGCTCACTGGCAATAGTAACACCAGAAGTAGGAATAGTGCGCTTTGGTTTAGCAATAGCAACGGTCGGTGCTGAAGTATATGCAGAACCTACGTTGGTAACAGCGATTGAACTAACTGCGCCAGCAGCGACAGATGCAGTAGCTGCAGCAGAAGCGCCTCCGCCACCAGAGAATGTAACTGCTGGAGCTTCTAAGTAACGGGTTTTACCAGAAACAACAGCTACGTTAGTAACATTATCACCACCGGCTGCGTCTTCAGTAGTGTCAATACCGAATACTTTATTAGAGTCTCCGTGGCCACCAATACCAGAGTCAGCTGACTCTTGAGCACACCATGCTGGTTTTTCAGATAATGTGTAGGTTTCTGCAGAACAAGTAGTGACTAAACCATTACCATTATTTGTACCCATTCTTACTAGAGCAACTGTATTGCTTGTAATTGTTACGATTAGATAATCAACACCAGCTGCACGAATAGTGTTACCGACTTTTGCTTCTGTCGTAAACAGAGTGCTTGATCCAGTTACCACACCAGTGCTGGCAATGCTGACTGTACCAGTTGCTGATTTGCTATCTTTATTTCCCCAAAGTGACATTTTATTCTTCTCCTATTAACGGTATTTAACGATTGAGCTTGTTCCACCCTCAGGCTTAGGCACGGGAGCAGTAACTGATTTAACGAAAGCATCATGAGAAGCATGAGCATCATTTTGGAACTTTTGCTTGTCAATCGTTTTTGGACGAGCTTCCATATGATCTTCAAATTTTGTGATGTGGCTTGGGCTGACTTCTTTCTTTTCGCCATTCAGGAATGTGACTGGCTTATTGATCGATACAGCTTTGCGTAGCTGAGCTCCAAGAGCTTCGAGTTCTTCTTTATCTTCGCCCTTGTTTTGACGCTCAAGATGACGCTGCCAAGCTGGCGAAGGTTTTTGTCCTTCCTTTGGCGCCTTCGGTGGACGACCACGAGCTTCATCAATTTCAACTTCTTCTTTAACTTCTCTACGCTTAAGTTCAGCCATATGAGAATCTAATATATCCTTGTGATGCTTAACTCTTTCATCCCACCCAGAATCTTCGCGATCTTCATATGGTGTTTGACCTAATCTGCCTAATGCGTTCTTAGATTTGTGATAATTGTTAATAAGATCAACCTTGGATAATTTGCTAAGGTTCTCATCAATTTCAACTTCTTCTTTTACATCGCCATGCTTAGCATCATATGATTTATTATATTGACTCATCTCACTATCCATAGTCCGAATTGGAAGATGCATGATAGAGCCGTAGAACTTAGCCGCAGCTTTTGCGTGTGCAGGAGTCTTATATGATTTTCCACTTAGGTAAGATACCTTACCTTCTGGATTCATAAGCTTTGCTCTGTGACCAGAATTAAACTTACTCTTTTCAGAGTCTGCTTTATATCCGTCATGAGCTTCATCGAGCTCTTCAAATTCGATATCGTTGATGCTGAATTCTTCAACACCTTCATCAAAAGCAAGAATGATTCTATTCTCAGTGATTTCTACGACTGTAGCAATGCCACGATCTTCGAATTCAAATTCCATACCTTCTTCGATTTCTAGTTCTTCATTGGCTAGCTTCTTAAGAGCTTGATGCATACCAGCCTTACGGTTGTAGGACTTGTCGTATAGCTTGTTGCTTGCTTTGCGGAGTTGGTTATCAAGAGCGTTTGCGTTGGTTCTATCATCGACGTCTATGTTGGAAACTACGCGACGAGCATTATCCAGATCATCCATCTTCTGGTCGATTCTTTGCTTGCTCTTTGAAGCCTTACTAACGTATGATGCTAGTGTCTTGTTTGAAAGCTCGTCAATAGTTTCGACTTCTTCATTGGCAGGAACCTTAACACCCTTTCCTACTGAAGCAGAAATACCAGGATTTATCTTACGTCCTGCCATCTTATAACCAGCCATTCTCTTGCTAAGTGTTTTTGTCTCTGATCCATCTTTTGACCAATCGCCTCCGCCAATCTTCATTTTATTTTGAATGTTAGTGCCTTGCTTCTTGGCGGCTGCTCTGTAGTCAGTAAGTTTGTTTTGGGAAAGTTCATCGATCTCTTCAACTTCTTCCTTAGCCAACTTGCGATTGGCCATTTTAATACCTTTATAACGTTGACCAACTCTACGGCCATCATCTACATCATCAGCATCGTAATAATCTTTTACTGCAGCTTTCTTATACTTCTGAACAGTATCTTTTGATAATTCGTCGAGCTCTTCAACTTCTTCTTTATTAAGAACAGTGCTGCCAGTATCACGTACTCTATTAATTTTAGTTCTTGCTAATGATAGACTATTGCTTTGTTGGCTTTTCATTTTTATACCAGCATCAACAGATTGTCCTGGCTTTCTGCCACCACTGAAAGCGGTTCTAGCTCTCTTATCGCCGTAACTTTTCATTGTATCAATTGAAAGCTCATCAACCTGTTCAACTTCTTCATTGATCTTATGATCACTAAGATCTACATCTGAATCGATATGGTTTTTAACATAGTCATGCACAACTTTTGGATCTTTATGGCTAAGATGAATTACTGGGTTGCCGCCTCCTGGACCATCGTAAGTATGGACCTTTGCTTTAATTCCTTTTGAATTAGCATGCTTTACGAGCTCGTCAACTGCAGCATTACCGTGTTCTCCTGAAATATCAAATTCATATGTTGATTCGGTAAGATCTGTTTCTTCATTGGTTTTCTTTTTACCAAAAAGCACATTTGCTACCATCTTATCCTTTTTCTTGGCTTGTTCTTCTTCTTTGCTTCCTTTTTCATAAGATGTTGGCGCAGTCTTATAATTATTTTCACCAAGAAGTTCTTCTGAAACTTCCTTGACTTGGTCTTTCTTCAATTTATACTTCATACCTTCGGCCATGACATGGATCGTTCCGTCACGAGCATCGCGGTGAACTACAACAGCGATTTCTTCGTGAAGATCTGATTGCATAGGAGAATGAAACTGAACGATATCGCTTACATCTACACCAGATTCGAGTGCTTCCTTTACAGCCTTCTTGCGACGAAGAAGTTTAAAATCATGAGCATCGATCTTGCCATTCTTGTTTGCATCGATCTTGTGCTGATTGCCCTTCAGTTCTTCGTCAAACTGCTGAACATGACGTGTCTGAACTGGAACAGTTGTTTCAATGATCAGCTTAACCGCATCGACTAGGCCTTTCGGTAGATTCTTTAACATATCGTTACTCATTTCTTCTTCTCCTAATGGAATATTTTATCTATTTATACTTTGATAGTTGATCTTAGTTTCCAAACAAGCGTCTCTCTATCATCAATTAAACCTTTAGATAATTCACAAGACCGGTTTTGTTTAATATTTTAGTTAGCCGGTGTATCTCCAGTTTTCAAAATGTTTCGACGAGTTTTTCTAAATATTGCCTTTGCTGGAATTGTGTTACCGTATGCATCTTTGTGTGCTGCAACAATTACTGGTTCTTTATCAGCGGTGACTGCATTCTCTTCAATTTCTTCACCTGGCGTATCTGCTCTATAAGCTTTATTGAGTGAATTAGTTCCTTGAAGGCGCTTTTTTGGATCGTTGATCTTGTTTCCATGCTGTTCAATAATCTTACGCATAATTTCAGTTTGCTTACCAAGCTCAGTTCTATAATTCGTATTACGATCTACGTTTTCAATGCCTTTACGCTTCTTCGTATTCTTATGTTGTACCTCTGGTTCAACTTGTTCTGGAACACAGTTAGGTACTCGACGACCGTTCTTTAGTTTTGTTCCAACTTGTTTATATTTCTTCCAGCAAGCTTCAACGATTTCTGTTTGTTCTGTCTTCATACGATCGAGCTTATCGACTGCTAGTGCCTGTCCTAATTTTCTTTGCTTAAGCTTACCGAGTAATCTTGTTTTTTGATCTTCATCGCCAGAACCTAGTTTGTTTAATGGCTGAGCATTCGTTCTATTCGCATATTTTTTGTTATTGATATCACCAATCTGCTTGACTAGATCCTTTGCTTCTTTATTAGATTTCTTAGCATATGAATCAAGTGTAGCAGGACCTAATTCCTGAAGATCTGCATCTTCATTAAAGTAAGTCTTACCTTGATTGATGTACGAATTGATTCGAGCAAATGCGTACTGAACTTGGTTTACTTTGCAATCTTCAGTCCATGCAGCTAGTCCACGTGAAAACACTTCAGCTAAAACATCAAACTCAATACCGGATTGATTAGCTTTACGATCAATTGCTTCAGAAACCTTATCGCCGCTAAATGATTTATGCATTTTAATAGAAGCTGCCGGCTTGCTCGTCTTTCCTTTTTGCGCACTTGTTTTAGGTAAACGTGGTTCACCTAGTCCAGAACTCATTGTTGAATTTGGACTACCGGCCATAGGTCTATTCGGATCTTGTGGAAACGCAACTTCGAATAAATCGTTAACTTCTTCTTTCATTGTGTGTCCTTCTTCAGCGCCCATGTTTTGAATTGAATGCCCGTGTAGATATGATTGAAGTCTTTCGTATTCAGCTTTCTTTACCTTGGGCATAAGGCGAAGAGCGAGTTTCTTAATAGCATTTGCTTTACCGTCAAGCATACGATCAATTGAAATTTTTTCTGATGGGCCAAGCTTCGCGTATTCCGCGCCGCGTTCGCCTGCAAGTTTCTTACGCATAACTGATCGAGCAAGTTGAAAGGACCGCTTACGAATATTCTTTTCAGCTGCAAGCTTTCTTTGTGCAATTTCACGAGCTCTTTCGATCTTTGTGTGATGAGCTCGCATCACCTGCGCTCGCTTCCGGCGCTGTTCAATGCTTAACGTTTCATTAATTTCGTTATCTTCCATGACAGTCCTTAGAAATTAAAAAACTCCTAGCTGCGAAGCTAAGAGTAATAAGGTTGCGGTTAAGGCTAGGAATTCTATTTGACTTATCATCATATAGAATAGGAGAAGAAGTCACAGTTTGTCGTTCGTCGCACATAAGGGTTTTCCGTAGACTTACCTTGTTGATGCGGGGGTGCCTTAGCCTTAACCGCTAAGTGTATTTATACATTTAAAATACTAGCAATTCCATTTACGAAGAGCAAGTGCTTTACGAGTTGGACGACCCTTTTCATCTTTCATTGGTCCAGGCATGCCTCCCATTCGAGCACAGAAGCTCTTACGACGGCCAGCTGCTTTACTGCCTGGCTTTAATTTAGAAGGCTTAGTCGTGACTGGAGCTTGTAGGTTTCCGCCAGTCTTATTGTTGTAATAATCGCGGCCTTTTTGAGTTAAACCACCAGTAGAACTCTTATGTCCTTTTCCATCGACTGCGGCTTCGTCTAAAAATTGTTTTAATGTTTTCATTTTATTTACTCTCTAACATTATCCAAGATTTAAAGCGAAGGAACACTGATTCGTTCTTCAGTCCCATACCATTTCTTACATCATCATAAAGTGCTTTAGCGTGTTCATGCGATACATGATCAGGAAGACCTGACCTAAATGATTCATAATTTCCGGATTGAGCATGAGATCTCATCTTTGATGCAGACATGCCTTCTACGCCTTCTGCATCAGGATCCCGCTTACCAGCAGAAACGAGTTTAATTGACTTGAAGTTGAATTCACCGGCTGGATGATTATACTTGTCAATGATTCGCTGATATTCTGGAATACGATCATCACCCGCAACCATTGTTACATGTGTGTAACCAGAAGCATGCAATTGTTTAAGATGGTGAATAAAACTTGGGTGTTCTTTTGATGATGCTGAAAAATTAGTATTTGGAAATATTCTTCCAAGATGCTTCAGCTTCTGTTCAGAAGTCAAAGGATTTTTCTTTGGATCAACAGAATGAGATACGCGAATATCGTGCTCAGCATTCTGAGATTTTGCCAATGATTTGACACGATTAATTAGCTTCTGATGGCCAACCGTAGGCGGATTCATTCGTCCGAATGTGGTAACTATCGCTTTCATTACTTTGGCCTATTAAAGTTTGCTGCTGAAAATTCTTGACGATCTACAAATTTGGTTGGACGATTATTTTGTACAACCACGAAGCCTTCAGGTTTTGCTTTCTTTCCATCAATATTGTTTTCAAAATCACCACTATGAGAAGAAAGTGCATTTGTTAAAACATTCTTTGCGTTTTGTAAATGATGATGTAACTCGAGCATCTTTTCGAAGTGTTGCTTATTTGTCATAGCGTGATCAAGCGTACGTTGCATCTCTACAGTTTTTGCTTCTTTAGCTTTTGGAGTCTTTACATCATCAACTTTTTTCTGAAGTGATTTCTTATAATGCTCTATAAAACCTTCGGTCGAAGGGCGAGTTCCATTACGCACAGTAGAATTAATATAAGTCTTTAATGGAATCTGATGAGGAACAATTGCATCATGATTAATTCCACGTGAAGCTCTAATCGACTTCTTTAAATGTTGTTTAAATTCTGATTGTTGTTCAGGCGTATATTTTGTTTTTTCTAAGTTGTGTTCAACTGAAATCATATGAACATCTGGATGTTCTCCAAATGATTCTAACTTTGGAGCATATTCAGCTTTCATATCATCAAATGTATCGCCCTTATACGCGGTATGAACTGCAACACCGATCTTTGCTCGCTGAGCAGCTTTGCCTTGTTTGGAACCCGATGGAGCTGAGTAAGTAATTGTGTTTGGCGTAAAAGATACTTTTCTACCAGTCTTTTGCACATCGTTACCAGAGTGCATGACATCACCTTGGAATACACCTCTTGGTGGTGTTACTTTTGGTAGATGCTTTAGAGCAGCTCCAAGCTTTTCTACGAGTCCAGGCGCATGGCCATGATTCTTTTCGATGTCTTCTTGAGTGTAGTTGATCTTTGGATTTTTATTAAATGCAGACTTTGATGCAACAAAAAATCTTCCAGTTTCTGGATGACGACCAAAGACAATCGAAGGAGATCCATCAAATTTTGTGGTGATACGAGTATCGTTATTTGCACCACGAAGTTTTCTGTGTACAGCATTCAAGTTACGAATTGCATGAGAAATGCCTTCGGCTCCAGCATTAATAGGATGATCTTCAAGGTGCTCAAGGTGAGTGAGCTTATCCTCACTTGCAGCTGATTCTTGAATGTATTCTTTAAAGCTAAGCATATTATACATGAGCAACTCCAGAGCCTTTGATTGTACTTAATGGATCGCTTTGTGAACCAAATTTAATTCTATGTGAGGCAAATTTTGTTTTTTTACCAGTCTTAGGATCTGTATGATAAAAATGTACAGCTGTGCCAGAATGTTGAACTGAAATATTTTTATGATCCTGAAGAATGTGTTCAAAATGTGAACTTGGATCAATTGCATGATGTTCAATTTTACCACGCTTTTCGTATGTAGTATGTCTAATATGATTATGACCTTGTGCCTGCATGGGAGTTGTATTGGATGCTAATACATGATTTCTAATATGCTGAACTAAATCCTCTGACTTCATATTAGAAAGTTTAGAATGTAAATTATTAGCAACAGATCTTAATGTGGTTATATTGCGAGCTTTAATATCTGCAGCCATTTTTGGATTATCCGATAAAATTTTAGCGCGCTTTTCTTTATTTGATGCTTTACCTATTTCAGGATATGCTGCTATAATGCTATCTTTATGTTTATTATGAATTAATTCGCCTCCAAGAGTTGAACTCATGCCAGGATTTGAAACTGGTATTTGTTTATTTGCTGAATCAGTTACCTTTAAGCTTATACCGTGGAATTTTGTTTTTTTCCCATTTGATGTATGAACTACAATATCAGAAGCATCTTGAGTTTGTGATGCATCTATGCCGGTTGATTTTTTTAAATCACCCGGTTTTGACGTCCAATGCACTTTTGTAATTTTATGCCCAGCAGTTTCAGCGCTTTTCCTAATATCGTCAGCCGCGGATTTTGCTCGATCAAAAATTTTCTGATAATGCTCAGGTTTTATAGATGATTTAAGTTTATCGTGGGCAATCTCTGGGCTATCGCCAGCTTTATCTTCATGATGATCCATATGATTACCGCCATTTAGATGATAACCAACGAGCAATTCATGTAATTTACCTTTAGTATCAGATGATGGCTTTGATTCATCTTTTACAGATTCATATACATACTGGATATAGTCTCTAAAGCGCAGCATAGTCATCCCTCAATCGTTTATTGACTATTTATAAAATTTTCATAACACTGAAGAATATCGGTTCGATCCATGTGATCCCTTTGTGGGAAGAAAGCAAAATGCGCACATGCAAGATCGGTATGTATAGTATTCATTAATCCATTTTGTTGTACGTATTCCTGACTAAGCCACGTTTCTTCATCAATGCCTACGTCTCCACCAAATTCAGCAAATTTAGAACCGAGCCAAGAAATGCAATTAATGCTGTATCTTTCGTTTGTTTTATAAGCATGATCAAGATTTCTGATCTGCTGATAACCATTAGTCAAGAACCAGCGATGAAGTCTTTCTGCAAAAAATGGATCCTTCCAACCGATATCATCGACACAATTTCTACTGATAGTTGGCATGTCAGAGCATAAACCGATGCTTTGTAAAAGCCATGTACAGACCGCATTATTGATTACAAGTGGGGATACGAGGAATGATTCCTTATCATTCCATCTTCTTTCAGCCAATCTTTTGATGATAAATGGATCAATATAACAAACATCATCATCAAATCTAATATAAACTGTGTTTGGATCTAAACAGTTTCTAAAGAATTGATAAATGGTACTGCCTGCCCAGGAATTACCATGACGTTTAATCGGAGATTCAACCACTCGAATATTTGGATGTAATGATGGAAGAGAATCAATATATTCAATATCCTCTCGAACATTCGTATTCTTCCAAATTTGAAGTTCATCCCAGGAATCACTTTGTTTAAGTATTTGAGAAATTAAGAGTTGCATATATCTCTTTCTTCCTGCTGGAATTACAACGCATACTTTATATTCACTCATTTTCTTTCTCCCATTTTGCCATGGCGGATCCTATTACCTGATGCATATCATAATAGCGATATTCAGAGAGTCTTCCACCAAAAATTACATTTTGTTCCTTAAGTGCTAAAATTTCGTATTGTTTAAACATTTGAGTATTATGATTATCATTAATAGGATAGTATGGAATCTTATTTCGGCTCCATATCTCAGGAGTCTCTCGAGTAATAACTGTCTTTAATGACCGACAGTATTTATCAAAATGTCTATGTTCGATTGTGCGAGTCCATGGATTATCAGATGAGCAATCATTAATTACTGCAGTACCTTGGTAGTTATCCGTATCAAGTATTTCAGTCTCAAATCGAAGTGTTCGATATTCAAGCTCACCATAACAATAATTAAAGTATTCGTCTATCTTTCCCGTGTAAACAATCTTATCTGCAATATCGTCCCAATCTTCCTTATTGAATTTTGTATTGAGAGTAACATTAATATTCTCGTGATCAAGAATGTTTTGCATAAATTCCGTATAACCATATCGAGGAATACCTTGATACTTATCATTAAAATAATTATTATCGTAAGTCATTCGCACAGGAAGCCGCTTAATAATTGATGCTGGAAGATCCTTAGGATCTTTCTGCCACTGCTTCAGTGTATAATGCTTGATTAGCTTTTCATAAACTTCAGTACCAACAAGCGATATTGCTTGTTCTTCAAGATTCTGTGGATTATCGTTTTGTACGATAGTAGAGATGAGATAGGCATACGCTTCTTGTGGTGTTGACGTTCCCCACATCTCATAAAATGTATTCATATTAAATGGAAGCGAATACAATTTACCACCAGACAGCGCTTTAGGCGAAAAAACCAAAGGAACAAATTCTGAAAACGTATTTACCCATTGCCAGATGTCTTCATCATTTGTGTGAAAGATATGAGGTCCATATGTGTGAACTTCAATACCTTCAATATTTTCACTATGAACATTGCCACCAAAATGATCTCGTTGTTCCACTACTAAACAAGTTTTGCCAGACTCTGCTGCGAGTCTGGCAAATGTACTTCCAAAAAGACCTGATCCTACTATAAGATAATCATATCTCATTTAATTGTTCCTTAATGTAATCAAATACTCGATCTTTTGGTGTAATATTAAATGTATTTTCAAGCGCAACTGTATTTGCTAATGTTTTATGTGGATCGCCAGGTCGATAATTTGCAAAAACAATATTTGTTTCATTAGGTTGAATGGCTTTAGCGATACGTATTATTGAATGTGCTAGACCGGTTCCAACATTAAACGTTTTTCCATAAGGATCTGGTCCATAAAAGTTATGTGTGACACATTTAAAGTTGACATTAACAACATCATCAACATGAATAAAATCTCTCATTTGTGTTCCATCACCAAAAATCTTAAAGGGTTGATCTTTGCGATAATTGTCCATAAAGATTGCTACGACTTGTGCGTATTGGCCAGAAGCATCTTCACCGGGACCATAAACATTAAAATATCGTAGTGAAGTGGTTCTTAGCTCATGCTGTTGATTATAGTGCTTACATAGCAATTCAGCATGATACTTGGAATGCCCATAGTGACTAATTGGATTAGTATTATACTCATCTGCTCCCCATCCATCATTCCATCCATCATTACCGTATACAGCTGAAGTTGATGAATTTACTACATGCTTTACACCAGCTTCAAGCGCACATTGTAAAACGGTTGCTGTGCCTACATAATTTGTATTAAAGGCTATGGTAGGATTTTCTTCACACGCTGGAACACGTGATACTGCGGCCATATGAAACACATAATCAACGTTATCATAAAGCCATCGAGTTTCTTTATACCTGCAAACATCATTGAAAACATATTTGATCTTTGGATGCTCAATCCTTCTTCGTGTACCCGCTAAACCAATATCAAGTACAATAACTTCATGATCTTCATCAAGAAGTCGCTGACACATTCTTGCGCCAATAAAACCAAGTCCACCAGTCACTAATGATTTCACTTCAATACCCTTCTTATGATTTTTGGTTCATGAAAAGAACCTGGTACGTTTTGTTCTTTATATTTTTCCTGCATATATGTTGGATAAGCAGATGATAGACAGATACTCTGCTCTTGATATGCTTCAGTTTTATCATAAATTGATTGTCGATGTGGATGATGCATGGATACTTCATGAAGAACATGTGCCTCACATTTCAATATATCACAAAGCACAAAATCAAAACCCCATCCAGTTGATGGATCATATAAATTCCAAAAGTCCATCACCTCAGCAATACGGGATACATGAACAAATGGAGCCATAATTTCAACAAAATTAGTTACAGAATATTGAAGATAAGGATTTGCAAATAGTATGCGATAATGGCCAGATGAATTTTGGTCAAGTGATATTTGAAAGACTTGGCTATTCAGATCGTGGGCGGCCCTAAGTGCTTCGTTTAAGGTATCTGAACTAAAGATAAGATCATCATCAATAAACCCAACATACTCGTATTGTGAAAGATCAAGCTGTGATAATACTGCTTTGGCCAAAGCCCACTTCATTCCTCTCATATGAGTAATTTCATCATATGAGTTTACGTCATGTTGATAATCATTGTAATTGATTAAGTGTATATCATATAGAGATCCTGGCGTTTTAAAGCGCCAGTGATCTTTAGTTTGAACTGATACACCCGATGGGCAAAGTATAAGTGACTTTTTCATTATAACTCCATTATACGGATGATTCCTTATATTGAAACCATTCCGGGACTGGACGACTCGTCCAAATCATTTTAAAGCGATGCTGCTTTGTTTGATAAAAATTACGATACGAACCAACAATGTCACGATAATTTATACACTCAGGATTAGCTTTCATTGCCAAAGGCTGCGGAGTGAATGAACCAGCCTTGATTTGGAATGGTCGATTCTTAAGCACACTGCGAAGAAGCTTATCAGTTGCATGAATCTTTCCGTATCGATATGTATACTCATCACATAGTGCAATAAAATGCTCGTAATGCCAATCATAATTAGCACCGGATTCAGCAGACCATACAGTGCAAGGATGATGCATATGTACAGCTTTGTAAAGAACTTTGTCAAGCGCAGGATCTGGATGAATCCAATGCTTTGATATAGTTTTACCGGACTTTGAAGGAGCACGTGTAAGTCTACCGTCGAGCATACGATGAACTGTCGAAAGCATTTGAGCACTTTCGACAGCCATCTTTGGAATATGCTTATTACACTGGAGTTGAGCTGCTATTACTGGATCATTGTCAAGTACAAAAAGATTCACTGAATGTCTCCGTTAATATTAATCTGAAAAATATTCGTTATTTTCTTTTTCATCAACATTTTCTTCGGGAGGAAACGTTTCATTCCATTCATCATCGGTGATTCCAGTCAATAGGAATTCACGGTGAGCTGTATTAAGATTGGGCATAGCGTCCTGGATAAGAGCGCCGTTTTCCCAAGCTTTAATTTGTTCTTCTGTAACAGGCATGTCAAGAGTACGAATGATACCAGAGATGAGTGAACGTCGTTCGATAATCATATTGATTCTCCGAGGTTGGTGGAATTTTAATAATACACCATAGAAGAAATTAAGTACACCGTCAATTCAGAAAAAATGCTGGCGTGTTTCCATCAAACGCTCCACCCATGTTGAGATTCTTTAACATGGATAAAGCTTTATCCATTTCAGATTCGATGATAAACACATCAATCACTTGATTCGTTGGAGTTTCAACGATCCTTACCACACCAAGTTCTTCGTCTCTTTCTAGCTTATACATCATTATCGGAATCCTTTAAATTTTTCTTTATCGAACTTATCACCAGACGGTGTTTTGTCAAACACTGGCTTATCATCTTGTATATCATTTTGAGCACTTTCCTCAAGGTCAAACAACTTCATCTTCGCTCGTTCAACACCAAGAACAAATCGACGTAGATAATTCAAATCATTGTAGCGATTCTTGAGTTGCTTAACCAGCAATTGGCCAAGGCCTTCGAGTTCTTCAGACGTGATCAATGCACACATAAAGTCTGCTGTGTGAGCCACACCAAAGCTTTCAGAAACATCAGTGATATCAACATCAGAGTCGCCGTAACCACCACGAGTAGTTTGAGTCGCGGTAACGAGAGCTACGTTAAACTCGACTGCAAGGCCACGTAATTCTTCAACGATGGCTTTAATGTAAGAATAAGAGTTGACATTAGATCCATTCTTAATACGGCTTGAAGCACAAATGTTCAGGTAGTCAATATAGACTATATCCGGAGCAAAGTTCTTCTTTAGACGAAGTTCATTGAACAAGTGTCTAAAGTTGCCAGAGCCAGCCGAAGAAGTAGGATACTCTTTGATAATAAGCTTACCCTTTGTCTTTCCCTTCAGTCGTTCCATCTTTGAAACGTAAGCGTCTTTAAACATATCATCGAGCTCTTGGATCGTAACATCAAGCAAGTTAGCATCGATACGACGAGCAATTTCAAACTCTGCCATTTCCATCGTAATGTAGAGTACGTTCTGACCCATCATAAGGTTGTCAGCTGCCATGCTACACATGGTCAAACTTTTACCAACGCCAGTGCCGGCAAGGAAGATGTTAATCGTCTTACGACCAAAGCCACCCTTCGTAATCTTATTGAAGAACGTAAGAGCGAATGGAATCTTTTGTTGCTTAGTGTGATAATATTTGTATCGATCTTCGATATCCTGAAGGAATTCAACACCGATGCTATTGTCAAAAGACACACCGAGGGCTTGAGTCAGAAGTTCTGGTATCGATCCCTTGTCAAGATCCTTTTCCTTCTTGTCCATGATCCTGATGGACGTCATGATGGCATTATATATCGCCTTATCTTGACAGAACTTTTCAGTTTCAGTAAGCATCCATTCTTCAGAACGAATGTTGTCTGTTTGAAGCGATTCAACTAGCTCGTACGTTTCTTTAAATTGATCTTCGTTTAATCCCTTTACATTTGAGAGTTCAACCTTTAGCACTTCCTTTGTTGGAAGTTCATTAAACTTATCTACAAACTTTTCAATTACAGTAAAGAGCACTTTGTCATTTATATCATTGAAGTACTCTGCCTTGATGTAAGGCAGAGTCTTCCGAGTATAATCTTCATTCGAAATAAGATTCGAAAAGATTAGATTTTCCAAACGCATAATTATTCCTTATTCGTCGTCTTCGACAGAATCCATGAGTTGATCAACGCTATCTTCCTTTTGCATCAAAGCGCTTTCTGGAAGACGATACTTGTTTTCAACAAACGTATTGAACTTCGGGCACTTCAATAGTGGCAACCAGAAGTCCGATGTATATGTATCTTTCAGGCGATAAGATTTCTCTCCATATTCGCCAGTTTCAGTATTAATTTTTTGATACCATCCGTTCTTTGGCTTGATCACATGACTCGATTCAAGTGCTAAGTCGAGCAGTCCACCCCACCGGCTTACACCACCTTCGTAAGTCACTTCAATCGGGATCTTGCTCTTTTCCTTGACAAAGCGTGACTTTTCAACGTTGATTACAAAGTTGTAACCAATGACTTCAGTGCCATCCTTTTCCTGTTGACGACCAATGATAAACACTGTGTTCGCAGAGTACATAACACCAGTACCACCACTTACGATTGCCTTCGGGAACATCCCTTGTTCCATATAAACGTGGTTGACCACGATCATTGGAATGTCCTTCATTGTAAGGTGTGGTGTAACCATACGGAATACAGACTTCATCTGCTTTGCTCGAGTCATATCTGCTGCAGAGTTTTGCTTCAGTGCATCTTCAACTTCTTTCTTCGAAGCTAGGTTGCCAATCGAATCAACTACGATAACAATCTTATCTGCTCGTTGCAGCTCACCCATCTGAGACATAAGATCAAACTTAAACTGCTCTAAGTCAGTGATTGGAGTATGAACAACACGATCGAGTGGAATGCCAGCTGACTTGAAGTAACTTTGTGGCGTACCAAATTCTGAGTCATAAAAAAGAAGCACAGACTCAGGATACTTGTCAAGGTATGCCTTTGCCATGATCAAACTAAACGATGTCTTAAAGTGCTTCGATGGGCCGGCCAGAACAAGCAGGCCAGGAGTAAGTCCACCAGAGATAGATCCCGACAAAGCTAAGTTAATAGCCGGAATCATAGTCGTAATCATATCCTTTTTATGAAAGAACTTCGAATCTGCAAGGATGTCGGTTTCTTTAATCGTACTATTCTTAATCAAACGTTGCATTAAACTCATGTGTATTCCTTTCGTATAGATCATTGGATAATAGACACTATAATCCATTCAAGTAATTATGTAAACAGCTTACTTCATTAAATCGTCTAATTCATTAAGAAATTTTTGAAGCCGTTCAGTTCTATTCGGCCAATTGATGATAGGATTAGTGTCGCCATTTTTCATTAAGTTTTTAATAAGAGGTGTAATGATTGCATACATCTTTTGTAGTCGATCTCGATATTGATCAACTTCTGTTTTTTGCAAGCTGCTAATATTTGTAGTAGTAAAACCAAAATCGTTTTGGCTATCATTAAAGTCAATCATATGTTACCTCAATCAAAGAAGCTATCAAGAGTGGCGCGTTGTTCATAATTCCAACCAATAGCATTCAGAATGATTTCCATTGGAGACAGGAATGACTTTTCGAACTGCAGATCGTAGTTCAAGTAGCGTTCAAGTTTGAATTCCTTTGGCATATCGCCAGGACATGCAATCACATTGACGCCATGTGGATTAGGAGATCTTAGATAGCAATATCGAATCTTGTCTCCATTACCAATCAACTCATATTTATCTTCAAGACCCAAGCGTTTAATCAAGTGGTTATAAAGAATTGCACCCTTGGCATTAATAGGTGTACCCATCTTGAATAGAGTAGAGCTATTCTTGACTACGTATTCATCAACGTTTGACACACCGCGAGGTGCAGCGATTTCATAGAATGGCATTTGCTTGAAGCTGTCACGGAAGTTTGCTACGTACGTTTGAAGAGACTTTTCATCTTTGTTCATAATGATGTTAAGAGCTTCCTTAATTGCATCTCGACAAGATGATGGAGTTGATGATTTGATCGCTTCGATCCCAGTCATCTTAAGCTTAGGTTCCTTGAAGCGAACACCTTCAACATCCCATGCATTCATAACGTAACGCTTCTTTGCAGTCCAAATTGCTTTGTCTGCAATCGTTTCCCGCTTCATTCTCATCTTTTGTTGATAAGCGTTCATGTAGATCGCAAGCTTTTCAAAGCTTTTATTGATGATGTCCTGGAGTTTACTCCCGCAGAATTTATCGATCCAGTTGACAATCTTTTCCCTGTCAGACTGATCTTGAAAGAACTTGCTTACGAGCGTATCGAGACAAACGTAAAGAGAATCTGTATCATTAGCGACAATATAATCTACATTGGTTGTTCCACACAGCTTATTTAGATAGTCATTCACATCGTCTGAAACCCAACGAATTGACAATTGACCAGAGAGTGTGATTGCTTCAGCATGGTTTACATCAAACCAAGCAAAGTATCGATTACCCAAGGCACCATATGCGGAGTTCAGAAAGATCTTGAGAGCCATCTGAAGATTATTAAGCTGAGCAATTTCTTTTAGAAGTTCAGAATTTTTTGTCTTTTCATATTCCTTTTTTACCTCGATCATCTGTTTCTTATATGTTGAGCGGCCGGCATAAAGATTTTCCATGATTTCAGCAAGGAAGCCTTGCTTATCGCGAGTGTAAATACAACCATTCGCAGCATAAGCAAAATCAAGCGAGTAACCTTCTTCCTCAAGATTGAGTTTACGCTGAAGAAGCTTATCGACCGAGTGAAATCCTTGTAATCTTTCAACAAACATTTCAGGAGAGATGTTGTATTGCATGATGAGGTGAGGATAAAGACTGTCAAGATCAAATGACACCACCCACTTATGCATGCCCGTCTGGACTTCTTTCACATAACCACCGGCAAATTCAGTCGATAGATTAGTAGACTTTGTCTTTGTGACAATAAGATTACGATCCATGAGGAAGTTGTGGATGTAGACTTCCCAGATCTTCACCGAACCAAGTGTATCAGTGTAGTTCACCTTTGCCATGTAAGCAAGAGTGTACACCAACTCAATTAGTTTCATCTTCGCTTCAAGCTTATCGATAATGTCAACATCCTGAATGTTATATTCGATAAAGAGCTGGTGATTACGTTCCCAGAGATCATTTAGGTCTGTATAACCCAATGTTTGGTAATCTACCTTACTTTCATCGAGTTCAACTTGAGCAATGTAATCGAGCTTGTATGTTTCTTGCTGAGTGTAAGTAAACTTCTTATAGAGAGCAAGATAGTCAAGAATAGATATGCCCTGCAATTCGTAAGACGTAATCTTCCTGCCTTTAATCTCAACATCATAAGGTCGAATCATTCCCCACGGGCTGAGTTGCTTTACGTGATCTTCACCGAGCACCTTCAAGATGCGACGTACAAGATAAGGAATGTCGAAGAACTCAATGTTCCATCCTGTTAATACGTCAGGAGAATACTCGACACTGTTCAAGACCGTAATGAACGATTTAAGTAGATCTACCTCTGAAGCGCAATGGTAGTACTTGACATCTTCTCGATCATTTTGGAATGGCTTAAGACCGAAGGTAGTCTTTTTCCCGTTACGAGAGATAGAGATAGCAGTGATCTCGTTTGGCGTGGTTTCGATCGCTGTAGCAATATCTTCCTTGCCAATCTTTGTTTCGATATCGAGTGATACAGACGAAACGAGAGACGGATCATATTTGATGTCGCCTCGAAACGTATCATAAATGTAAGTGTAAAGAAAGTTCGTAGAGCCAGAGATTTCGAACCCAGATGTGTTTTCATACGTACGTGAAAAATCCTTGGCATCATAGATGCTATCGAATTCCATCTTATCTACTGGCTTACCAAAGACAGTACGAAACTTCGTGTTGCCGGTCTTTGATGGAACAAACAGATAAGGACTATACGACACAACCTTTTTATACGGACGGCCGTCCTTTACTCCACGAATGAGAATTTTGTTTTTGTTTACGTATACGTTTGTGTAAAAATGCATTTATGACTCCAACAGATATATAACATATTCAGTATACACTATTTCAACAATTAAGTAAATAAGGAGAACGTTATATGAAGTGGGTTAATGTTGCCAGAAGCCTTATCGGAACAAAGGAACTTCCGGGGCCGGCTAATAATGCTAAAATCATGGGATGGGCCAATGCTCTTGGTGCTAAGGTTTTAGGCATTTCATATACTAAAGATTTAATCCCATGGTGTGGACTTTTTGCGGCTTGGTGTGTTCATTCAGCTGGATTTGTTCCGCCAAAGGTTGCGCTTCGTGCTTCAGAGTGGGCAAAATTTGGAACAGCGCTTCCACTTAATGGTACGCCTCCACTCGGAGCAATTGCAGTTTTTTCTCGTGCTGGAGGAGGCCATGTTGGATTTGTTGTAGGTGTTCATGAGAACGGCGATCTTGACATTCTTGGTGGTAACCAAGGTGACGAAGTGAACGTAAGAAGATTTAGTCGTGATCGAATCACTCATTTTCGTTGGCCGCCAAATACGCCTGCAGGAAAATTTGCTCCTACGGTAAAGGGCACTAAAGCAACGACAGGCGAAGCATAAAAAGAAAGGGGCCTTCGAGGCCCCTTTCCATTATAAAGCTAATGTGGCGTAAAATAAGACTCCACAGAATGCCAATCCACTAACGGAAGCCATTCTGGCAATTTTACGAATTATAGAATTACTCATTAATCTTTACCTTCCTTGGTTTCTTTTCATCAGGAATCACGATATCAAGCGTAAGAGTCAAGACGCCGTCCTTAAGCGTAGCAGCACCAACCTTAATTGATTCGCTAATTGTAAACGCTTGTTTGAACGATCGAAATGCAAGACCCGCATGAAGTGCTTCTAGATACTCTTCCTGTTCAGGAGGAGTGCGCTTACCAGAGATAATAAGCTTATCAGCTGTAACTTCAATGTCGAGATCTTCTTGAGTAAATCCTGCAACAGCCATTTCAATGATGTAATTTTCCTTGTTCTTATATAGATTATAAGGAGGATAATTCAAGGGCTTTGCGGTTTGTGTATCAAGAAGAAGATCGATCAACTTATCGAAGCCAATGACATTCTTTGTGCTGTTCATGAATGGATTATCTTTAAACATAATTTTTCTCCTTTAAAAGCGAGTTGTTATAGTTCTGCCTCATATGAGCGCAGATTAATCATCCTGATCTAAAATAGAATCAAGATATACTCTTACAATCAAATGATTGAAGAGATAGAATGCAGCAGTGCACAATGCAAGTGTAATGCTGAACTCTGATAGGGTTTCACTCAAGATCGTATATCGATAAAGATCTACGAGAGTGATTGCTAAGACTACTGTAATACAAATTTTCTTTAGCATATACTATATAATACTCATTTGAGAAATGTAAAGGGTCCGCATCAAAATTTTTTAAAACCAGCCTTTCATGTTAGGTCGCCTTTTAGGCAGCTTAGGATCCTTATCAGGGAATGGCGGCGTCAAAACGACTTACCATCCGATATTCATATTTCATGATACCACTCCCTAGACCATTCGGTCAGCCAATTGCGCCGCAGAACAACCATGTCATGCACGACGTTCAGATCCTTCTTACCAGTATACTCTTCACACGAAAGAATGGCAAGCGTAAAAGCTGAGATATCAGCCGTGCCCTGCGTGTTCGGCAGGATATCTAGATACGTATCACCAATCTTCCTCATGTACTGAGGAAGCTGATTCCACTCTTGCATCAGTTGCTTCTCATATTCAGTCATTTTTACCACTCCAAAGTGTAACCATCGCTGGGCTTGTAGTCATAGTGACGAAGATCGCGGACCTCTTCATGCATGGCAGAGCCACTCCAACCTTCGTAGCGAAGGCACTTGACGAACTCACCGTCCTTATAGACGTTGACCGCATAGTCAAGCATGGTGCTCTGGCGAGGAGTGGTATAGGTTTGAACTTTCATGTTTTTTCCTTTCCTTACTCTCTCAATCTACCATAGAATAAAAAATAAAGGAAATAGTTTTTAGTAAGAAAATTCCAGCAGTTCGGCGCTGTACATCTTAACTGCAGTGGTTACCATCAGTGACTGGAGATAGGTCTTCTTCTGAGTGATAGAATCCTCTAGCTCTGCGATCTTTTCCTTCGTGAGGTTCCAGATCGGCATCTGAAGCAATTTGTCGTAAGACTCAAAGCCGTTTTGAGTCAGGAGCTCGATCAGATCCTTCTTG
>Ga0181358_1000096_pt1 | contig 36334 bp, 64 predicted proteins | sample Fa13VDMM110SD_FD_130096 | JGI IMG/M metagenome (GOLD analysis project Ga0181358, IMG submission 130096) | Freshwater viral communities from Lake Michigan, USA - Fa13.VD.MM110.S.D | ecosystem: Environmental > Aquatic > Freshwater > Lake | place: USA: Michigan | collected 2013-09-24 | reverse complement strand
CTTCAGGCGATAGGTACGTACCTTGGTACTTATCTACCAAATAAGATACTAGCTTGTATACCTCATTAATATTCATAATGCAAATATAAAACAAAATCTCCCAGTAGAGACCTACCGGGAGAAACCAATCAAACCATAAGAAACAGAAGCTATATTAGTCAGCCATTGTCTTCAGCTGCGCATAGAAATCTTTACCTTTTTCTGTCAAGCAGAACTCAGAAAGGAACTTTATTGCGTTTACGTTGTCCGGAATCTGGACGATAAACTTCCTACTGTCTCCCCATATTGCCTGACCCTTACTTGAGTCTAGGTCAATGAGGCTAACATTCACTCCCTTCCTGATTATGTACTCAACCTTCACCAACGGATTGTTGTACGACTTAATGAACGCCTCAGGATTGTTATCAGCAAAGTCAAGGTAGTCTACCCTGATCGCCTTATCTCCCCTATCTTCTCCGTACTGGTTCTTAAACCTCACCCCAAGAAACTGGGCGTGTGGTATCATATTCTCCACAGGAGCGCTCATTGCCAGCTTCATTGCGTCCATCCTAGTCTCAGCCTTATTGATTGCCTGCTCCTCTTGTGCCTCGAAGTCAAGCAGTCTGTAAACGTGCCTTGTTCCAGCAATCGTGTTCTTATTCCCCTCGTTCATGTTACTGATTGTTAGGAACTTAACTAGAGACGTCCTGTTTGATGGCACAACAAGAACTCCGCTAACGAACTTAATGTCAGGCCGTTGCCTCTTCTTATTATCAGACAGGTGTTCCTGCTCATCTTCAAATATAGTCCCAACCCCTTCCAGATACCTGATGTTTCTCTCCATGCCAGTCTCCTGGTCGAAGATTACGTCAGTGTTCCTTATCGTGTAGGTCTCAGGATATGGAGGCCTGTTAAAGTTAGATGTTGACGTGTAGAACTTGTCTATCAACTGGAAAATGTATTCCTTTGGCTCTTTTTTCTTTTTAGGTGTGTCGATCTTAATGTCAACAACCTCATTAATTTCTTCCGGTCCTGACGCAATATTAACTAGGTTGCCATTTTCGTCAAGTGTTTTACGTGTAGCCTTTGCCATGTTTCTTTGTTTTTGGTTTACACAAATATAGTAAAAAAAGAAAGCCCCTCACTAGGAGGGGCCTCTTTTATTCATATCAGACACTACTAGGAGTGTGTAATCTTAATGAATTGGTTAGCTGCGAACAGCTGAATACCGCAGTAAGACATGTGGTGTACGTTCAGTTCCATCTTATCGTTGGTTGGAACCTTAGCAAGAGCACCAGTCTCCCAAACCTTGACTTCTTTTCCTGGCTCAACCTCGTTGTACACAAGACGGAGTGAAGGAACTTTGTCACCAGTTTGAGCGTCACGACCGTCCTTAACAGGAATCAAAAGACCTGTACGAGCGTAGTAACCTGCAGTACCGATAGTCTGTCCGTAAACAGCTTCTGCATTGAAAGGAAGGTACTTCTTCAAGTGGAAGGTAGTTCCGTCGATTTTGATAGAATCAAAGCCGTACTTAACTGCAACCTCAGAAGATCCACCAACAGAAGCCCACTGAATAGCACCGTTCTGATACTTTGCAAACAAGGCATCATCAACAGCGCTTCTCAGGTAGCTATCCATCAAGAAGTGATACTCTTGAGCACCACCGTTGAAGTCAGCAAGACGGGCAATGTTATGGAAATCGTCTACATCAAATGTAGAGCCCCATGTGGTAACCTGGCCACCTGCCTCAACTTGAGGAATCAAGCCAGTTGTTCCAGTTGCGCCCTGAGGCTTACCGAACATCAACTTAAACTCCTTGTTGTTCATGAACCTACGTACGGCCTCATCGAGTCCTTTGTAGGTGTAGTAAGGCTGACCGTTAACTTCAAAGTAAAGTTCTTCAATCTTAGCACGATCACTGATGGTGAAATCTTCACGGATCTCAGTGGTGTAGAAAGTCTTCTCTTCGATAAGACCAGTCAAGGTATCAAACTTGGTTGAAGCCTCACCAGCCTCAGAGATTCCACGGAACAACAGGAAGTCAGCAGCAACAAGTGTTGCGTTGATCAACTCAGTTGAATCGAAGGGAGTCATCACGAAGATGTTAGGGTATGTGCTAACACTCGTAACCTTGTACTGCTTACCATTCTTTGCGTTCTCAAGAACCTCACCTGAACGGATAGGGCTCCTAGAGTTAAGAATAGAGGCAGGGTCAATTGTTACGGTAGCAGAAGCACCTGCAGAAGCACCGCCAGTGAATGACAATACTTTTACGTTGTCGTGCAACTTACCACGAGACTCGAAGTGACCGAACTTCTTTGCAGGCACGGTTGCCTTCATTCCCAAAGCTTCAAGCAATTGGGCATAATTCTGAGATCCGTACTTCTCAATGAACTGAGAGTAGTACTGAGGCTTAAGGATAGACATGTCAGAGACAAACTGTCTATTTACGCCTGCGCCGTTTGTGGACACGCCACCGGGTTGTAAAACTGGCATAGTTATTTATTTTAGTTTTTTAAAAATTAGAGCTTAAACATTGCACTCACCATCTGGTCGTAGTCACTGCTATTCGCTGATGTAGAAGGCCTTGGTTGGTTGCTGTAGTCGATGTTCTTCATACCCTTCAGGATATCTGACTTCGCCTTAGACACAGCCTGTGTCACCATCGAGTTCACGATCTTGTCCCTGTTCTGTAAGAAGTAAACATCTTCCGCCAATTGCTTAGTATCGTAACTTCCGTCCTTGAAGTAGCGATTACCATAGAACGTCTCCAGGTCGAAGCCTTGCAGCACTCCCTGTAGGGCAGTCTTATCTTCCTGTGTTAGGTTATACTTCCCGTCAAACTGGACATCCTCGTCCTTGTAATTGACAGAAAAACCATCGAAAGCCTTGAGACCAGTGTCGATGCTTTGTTCAAACATCTTCCTAGCCTCTTGGTACTGACCCTGTTGTTGTTCCTGTTGCTTTGCCAGATACTGACTGATAGCTTCCTCCGAAATCGGCTGGTTACTAGCTTTTTGCATCTGACTAAGAATATCTGGAAAGTCAATGTCCTTTTTCATTTCTTGGAGACTAGTCTTCGCTTCACGTACCATCTTCTTCATTTCCCTCTGTACGGACTTCTGCTGCTTCTCCAATTGCTTTCTCTTGCTAACAATCTCTTCCTCAGTCAACATATCCTCGTCTATGTCCATGTCAACCTTGTACTTCGAGTTAAACTCTTCATCAATCTCTTCCGGGGTTAGGTCTGGATATTCGTAAGCCATTTGAAGCTTTAGAATATCAGACTCGTCCATTGAGTCAAGACTAGAAAGAACTTTTTGCTCGTACAACATGTCTGCCAATTCAGACACGTCCTTGTTCACAAGCTTTTCGTAAATATTCTTTGAGAAGTCATCCTTCCACTCGAAAGGAGTCGGCTCAAATGTTTGAACACTGTCAGCCTTTACGGGTTCTGACACTGTTTGAACTGGTTCTGACTGAACTGGTTCTGCTACTGTTGTCGTCTCTATTGTCGTCTCCTGCACTGGTTCGGAGGCTACTTGCGCCTGCCCCACTTGTGCATATGAGGACACATCAAACGGATTGTTTGTTTCTGACATGATTGATTGTTTTTACAAAGATAATATTATTCTGGTTGTTACTGCTGTTCTGCCGCCATTTGTTCTTCCTCCATCGCCTGCTGCTCCATTTGTTGCTGCTGTGCCATAGCCTGCTGCTCCATTTCTGCCTGCTTCTTTTGGAAGAATGACATCACCACGTCTTGGATTTCTGGACTCAAGGGCTTACTCAACTCGAAAGATTTAAGCAATGCCAGCTGTACAAACTCCTGCTCAGAAAGCTCTTGCTTCATCTTAAGCTCCGTTTGAACAAGCGCCAACTTAGCTTGTCCGCTCATTTGCTCCAACTGCATGTCTGCCTGTGCCTTAACCTGTATAGACTGCTGCTGAGACTGAGCATTCATCTGAGAGTTCATCTGCGCCTTCTCCATCTCCTGCTTCTCCTTCCTCTTCTTAGCCTTGGCCAGGTACATCTCAGCAAGCTTTGTGTTTTTTATACTCCTAACACGGAATGCGTCCTCGAAGTCAATCATTCCTGCAGAAAGAGATGTTTGGATCATTGATTCCACAAACTGCCTCTCCCTGTCGTCTGGAAGTATGTTAATCTTTACATCAAACACGCGACCATTTATCTCTTCCGGGTTAAGGTACTCCCTGTACTGCTGACCACCATACAAAACGGAGTCGTACAAAAGGATTGCAGTCTTCAGAGCGGTTTGCTGGTAGACAGACAGAAATGCATCGTAGATAAAGTCAGTCGCATTGTTAGACGCTGCTATCTGAGCCTGCTGTACACCTAACCCAATCTTTGGATTAACGGTAGCGCCTTCCCTGTACTCGTTTACACCAATCTCATCCCGGAGTCTTTCAAGGTAGTGGTTGTAAACTGTAATTAGTTCCTGTAGCTGTCCGATACTAGAACTGTTAGGCGCCTCCATGATGGGAACCCCATTCTGGTTGTCGCCATCCTCAGTCCTTCTCCTATAATATATGTTACCAGTCTGGTCGTATATCTTCTGAAGTTCAAGCGGTGTGACATTCTTACCTTGTCCAAGGCTAATGTCTGACAAAGAGTCAATGTCTATAATAAGACCAGAAGGCCTAAGCTTTGCAACAAGTTGCTGTATCTTAAGGTGTGCAAGCGTCATCTGCCTGATAGACGTCTCCATCCTTTCGGGGATGGCCATGTTTATCAGGTCAAGGTTTTCGTACATGTGCAGGCTGTAGCTGAAGTATACGTCTGCAATTTCCGCCGCAACGGACGGCTTGATCATATTCTTTGCAACGCCCCACTCAAGCATGATCTCTGTACCCATCACAAAAACGCCACGATAGATGACGTACATGTCCTTCTTTATTATCTCCTTGTTTTCTCCAAGCCTTTGAGGCTCTTTATCCTTCCTTTCGACAATCATGTTACCAAACTTGTTGATCTTGGATTGGTAAATCATGGTGTCAATGCTCTTGATCTCGAAGTCAATAACGTCAACTGTCCAGTCGTCGTAAGGCCTGTCAACAGCAAACCTGTACCTCTCGTCCCACTTAACACTCCTATTGAACTGCTTCGCCTGCTGTGACACCTTGTAAAGTTTCTCCTCGTCAATGTTTGGGTAGTTGTTACGGATATCTATGATCTTCATTGACACAACCTCTCCAACAAATGAGACGTCCCTAAAGTCGTCATACTCAGAGAATGAGTATATCAAGTTCTCTGGTATTACCCTCCTCATGTTTATCTTACCGTTTGGAGCCGTTGATACTTTTGTTGCAGCGACACCAGTCTCTATCAGGTCCTCAAGAATCTTTCTTTTAATAACCTCCCAACCGTTTACGTAGTTGACGTAGTCGATACCCTTCTCAAATAGAATCTCCTCAGGTAGTTGGTACTCTAGACCAAAGAACAGTTCAAGCTCTTCAAAGTCTTCAGGGGTGAACTTACCCTCAGCCATTAACTTAACGCCAGACTGTTCCTCTATCTGACGGACCTGGTCGCCAAACTCCATCCTAAACTCAGCCTCGTCCTTGTCGTACTTTTTTCTCTTTGTTGATACAGGGTCAACGGCTGTAGCCTTTGCGACCTCCTGCCTCTTCATGAAACCGCCAAGGATTACCTGTATAAACTTAGGCGCAATTGCTGGCGCCTTCATGTCTAGGTTTACGAATGCCTCCTTCCCGTCTACGTTCATAAGGTCAAGGAATTCAGACATTGGCTGTCGCCCCCTTGAGAACATCCTGTTCTTCTCGAACTTCTTGTTCCTCTTATTGAAGTATCCGCTATTGAACGCCTTCTCTATAAACCTTGATACCTTAAGGCCTTCAGCATCTTCCTTCTTCAATTTTGAGTTAGAAAGATGAAAGTTGAGTATGTTCTTATTTTCCATAATTATAGCAAAAGTACAAAAACTTCATATCTATATACTTATCTTGAATGTCTTGAGTGGTATGACAGCCCGTGACACCTCTTTCTTGATACTTTCGACTCCTATCCCAGAAAGTAGACTTATCATGAACGCTACACTTCTGTCGTAAGGGGTTCGGTTTTCGTGGTCATACTGAAGCAATTCATCAAGCAGGTCCGGGAACACAATCTTTTCGCAGTGGCTTTCTATGTAGGATATGCACGTGTCAAGCTGCCTAGACATAGCGAAAGCATCTCCAGACGTAACCCCATACTTTTGCACAGTCTTTCTCCTGTTCCTGTCTATTGCAGACTCTGGAGTCCTCATCAGGTACTGCTTAAATCCCTTGTTCATGAAGTAATCAACAAAGTCGTCGCCTACGTCATTCTCGTAACAGGCCTTATACCCCCACATCACAGCAGCCTTCAACATCTCGTCGTGGAACATTGACTTAAGCCTTGGCCTGTCTACGTACTCTGCTATTGGAAGGCACGTGTTACTTGGGTCTGAAGGGTCTAGCCTCTCAAACACATAACAAACTCCCATTGATCCCTTGCCGGATATGACAGAGGACTTGAACGGGTCAATGCCAGACACAAACTTGTGGTCATTGCCTGGGTTCTTATTCCCGTCAACCTCTCTGAACTTATTCTGCTCTTCTTTTGTTGGTAGCTTGTACACCAGCCAAGGACCGTCTGCGTCGTCTGCCCAGTCTACAGTCCTCTCTGTCTTCCAGAACAGTCTAACCCTCCTTAGCATTGTCTTTCCCTCCTTTAGGAAGTCTATCTGGTTGTATATCTTCTCTGCGTTAAAGTAACACTTCTTCTGGTCGATCATAAAGGCCTCATTCTCGTCAAATGGGTTCATCCTAATCTCCTCAGACAGTGCCTTCTTATCCTTTATTATCTTCCTCTGAGAGATGAGGTAGTCCTTTGCTCCGGACTCTATGACCATGCCATACCTGTCCTTGATGTACTTCCTTTGCGATTCTGTTGGCTTGTCTATGATAGATATGCCGTACTCGTCTATAAATCCCTCGTACCCATCATACGCAGGGCAGAAGTACCCATACAAGCCAGTTGCAGTGTACGGATCCTCCATGTGCATGCTCCCGTCAAACAGTGCCTTGTAAGGCTCGCCACCACTCTTCGCGTCGTTGGCCGTTGATGGTATTAGGCAGAATCCAACCTTTATCGCACCACGCATCATGGTCTTCTTTACAATAGGCCAGTACTGGTTAACTGGTACATCCTTTGGCCACTTACCAGCCTCGTCCATTAGTAGTGCCGTAGTCCTACCGGAGTCGTATGAGTTCAGAGCAGTATTCTTGAAGTTTATCTTAGACTCAAGTCCAATGTCGTCGTCAAATATCTGTCCCTTCTCCCTTACCTTAGACTTACGCTTGTCCTTCTTCTTCTTGAACACAAGCTCAGTCTTTGTCTCGTCGTCCTCTGCCCTAGGCTTAAAGAACACGGGTAGGTTTCTGTATCCATTCATAACCATGTAGACGAATGCGTCTGACGCATCCTTCCCGGTCTTCGATATAATTCCGCAGAATGACTTCTTCTGTGTTATAGACTTCCACACCAGATACGCGGTCGCTTGTGACGTTGCACCCTCACGACGCTTCTTTATTCTTATGATTCCGAAACACTGTGGTAACCTTTCGCAGTGCTCCTGGTAATAGAAGTACTTCCTGTCCACGTCCCTATAGTCTGGGAAGTTTCCATCCTCTAGTGTCCAGTAGCTTAGGTAGAAGTAGTGCAGCCCTGTTATGTATGTAGGCTTTGGGTCTTCGCCGTTCATGAACCAGTACCCGTCGTATATCCTCTCAAACTCTTTTGTTATAAACTGAACCTGCTCGTCGCTGTACACAGGAGACCCGTCGTCGTCAAACTCAAGGTCGTTGAACATCTCAGGCATCTCTATACGCCTAAACTTTTGGACTCCACCCTTTACGGAGTGTATCTTAGACTTTGCAGGAATCTCTGGAGTCTTGTATGTTATCCCGTATACTTGATGTTCCTGTACCATATTTATATGTTATTCCGTATCAGACCTGAGCGACTTGTTTGTGAACTTGGCCACCCTGTTGTATAGGTCAACTCCTGTCCCTGTCAGTGAGAATATCTTCCTAGCCTCTCCCGTCTTCTTTGAAACAAAGTCTACCAAGCCACGCTTCATTAATTTATTTACCATCCTATAGAACGACACGTCAAGGTCTCCAACCGTGTTATCGAAATCTTTCCTGTCAAAGAAGTCGTACCTGCCTGCCCAAAGTATGAAAGAGTACTCCCTCATGTCAAGCTTGTATATCTCCATCACCGTACTGGTCTTGAACAGGAATGAGGCCAGGTGCTTCACCTTGTAGTGGTTCACCACGATCCGTTTCATTGCCTTGTTGTACCCCTCCTTCCTCCACACCTTGGAAGACCTCATGGCCTTCGCCTTTATCCTCTGGATGTGAAGGTTCTTCCCGTAAACCAGCTGATCTTTCTTGAACAATTTATACTTCAGCTTGTTGTACCTAGACCTCCAGTCCGCACGTATCTGAGACTTCTTCTCAGTCTGTTTCTTTGAGTGGTGCTTTAGCTGGTCGATCTGGTTACGAAGCCTTGCTATCTCCTTCAATAGATCTTCTACAGGAGTGTTCTTGGTCATGTATGTCATCGTACCAGTTCTTCAATTAACGGCTTCCTCCTCGCCTTGTCCTTCTCCTCGTCACCGGAAAGTAGGTTGTCCATGCGAAGCTTCTTCATCACGTCGTTGATCTCACCAACGCTATTAAACAACTTTATTACCCTCTCCCATGAGCCATCATTCCTGTCTGACAGGTCTAGACGTGTGAGGTCGTTGTTGTTTAGCAAACCGGTTATCTCGTTAAGCTTCCTGTTCAGTGCGTAGTATGCCCCAACGATACCGTCAGACTCGTACAGCTTTATTCTTTCTTCTAGTTTCATGCTTTTCCCAGACAATCTGAATATTTTAATCGTATCACCTTGGTCATCTTTCCCCCCACGTTGTGGGTCATCTCGTAGTCAGACTTCTTGTAAACCACGGCGATGTCCCCAACCTCAAAGTCTTCTATAGAGTCAGGCTTTGCCACGATCTTCATCAAGGAGTCGTGCTTCTTCTTTTCTGTGAGTATGATACCGCCGGGCGACACCATGTCCTCGTCGTACACACGCTCGACGATCATGTAGCCGTCTATGCAAACTAGGCCATCGTCATCGACGCCAAAGTATATGAATGAGCTCTCGATAGCGTGGATGAATGTTGTAGTGTCGATGTAGATGTCCAGCTGGTTGGACTCGTCAATAGCGTTGTGGTGTATGAGTACATCTGTTCCTGCTTTTAAGTTTTTGTAGTCTGTGAGTAGAACGGCCTGTGTATTGCCAGACACCTTCCCGTCCCATGAGTAGCTTGTGTCTATATAAAGTTCTACCTCAGCTCCGTCGTCTTTGGTTACGATGTGTGAGTTTTTTGAGCCCTTCTTTATGGCAACTATTGCTCTATTGCCAACAGGTCTAATCGTGTTGTACAGGTTTTGCATTTGGTTTGATTTGCAGCAAAGTTACGCAAATCTTTCTCCCTTGCCAGAATTTTTACCGGAACGGTATACCTGTGATCCCTTGCCCCAAAGGAAGTGGTATGACCACCACCCTGCGGAAAGCTTTGAGGAGTTAGCCTCCTTGGCGTGCCTCTTCTTGTACTGTGCACGCGCCTCAGGGGAGTAGTTAGACGAGTAGCCCTTCGCACCGAATCGAATCATGCGTACCTTGTCGCCTTGCTTGGCAAGCACAACTTTCTTGTGCACCCCATCAGAGGCGTCCTTTGGCTTGTTGTACCCACTAAACTTTTCTCCCCTGTACTCTACCATTACCTAAACTCTTTTACTTTTTCCGATATCTTTTTTGGCTGCCTTACGAACTGTTGGCCCTTCTTGTTTCCCTCCGCCTTTGCTTGGTTTGTTGCCCTTCTTTGGCTTGGGCTTAGTGCTGCCCACGCCTTCTCCGGTAAATACCGACGAGTCCCACCCGATGGCTTCCCCGAAGAAGTCGTCCACTTCTGTTTCGTCCATTTCGACAACGAGTTTGAGCTTGACTTCTTTCCTTGATATCCACCACCAGATTTTTTGTATAAGGCTACCGCTAATTGTGCCTTTCTTGCAGACCACTCGCTGGCATCTCCGCCTTTCGAGCCAGCCTTGACACGTGCAACTATTCTTTTCCATAATTCTGGGTTTCTTTTTATTGCGGAACTCATCTTAGAACTCCATTTTATATTTACTGAGTAGTCCCTTCTTGTTCATGTCCTTACCCTTCTGCGTAATGGAAACGTCTCCAGTCTTTGGGTTCATTGCCATGATGCCCTGCTTTATCAGCATTTCCTTGAGCTCGTCTCCGGACTCAGGAACCTGTTGCATCATCCTGTCGTAAGACTTCTCAAACCCAGGTAGGTCTCTCATTTGATCAGGACTCATGTTAAGCGACTGCTTCATGTTTGTCTGATACATCGCGTCTGCAACCTTGTTCTCCATGTTCTTACGGTTCATGCTGGCGTCTGGCAACCTCTTTACAGTCTTTGACGCCTTGTCGTAGTACAGGTTTTGGGCTGCAAGCTTCTTGTTGAGCTCCTCGATTGGGTCTCCGGGTCCGTTCTCTGCACTTGATGCGATGGCTCCTGCCATCCTTTTAAGATCTAGTTTCATTTACTTCTATATTTACGATCTTTACGATCATGTTTATTGAACGACTTCTGTGCGGAGCCCTTCTTCCGCTTACCGAACTTTACCCTTACCTTATCCGACGATCCCTTAGCCATATCTATTTGCCTTTAGACATTGACTTCTTTTTTGCCTGGACGCCTAACTCCTTTGAGTGGAATAGTGGTTTACTCGTGGCGGTATGTGTCTTGCCAGTCATAGGCTTCCCACCAGCCTTGTGCATGGTTCCGCTCCATTTAGTTCCATCCTTCAGGTAGTGGTTGACGTTCTTCATTTCTTCTTCTTGGCGTTGATCATCTTCATGAACTTCTCCTTGGCTGCCGCCTTGGTTACCTTCTTTGCACTCTTTGGCGCTACCTTAGTTGCTGCCTTTGCTCCGTACCCTGTCATTGAATTTTTCATTTTTATGTTATTTATAACAAAAATAAGAAACTTATCCGTAAGTTTTTATAAGCATGTCCATCACTGGCTTTGGGACTGTTTCATACCTCTTGCCTATCCTGCTGGGGCACATTCCTATCAACTCGTTGTTGTCGTACAGACCCGTGGGGAACTTCTTTATGATCGGTATGGCCCGGTAGCTGTACAGGTACAGGTTAGCCTTCCTGCCGTACCTTGACTTGTTTATGGGCAGACCCCACCTCCTTATGTTCTCCAGCGCCCTCACCTCGCAGTCCCTCTCAAGCTCTATCATCCCGTCGATCACTTTCCGTATTTGTACCTCGTCCAACTCCCCGTCCCCGTCAAGCCAGTCCCACAGGTGTAGGCAACACTCAGTCCAGTGTCCCCACCTGTCGTCCGTCAGCCACTGCTCCATGTGTGAGTACTCGTGTACCATGATCTCTATCCAGTCCTTGAACGGCTTTCCGCAGGCCACCACAAGAGTCCTGTTCACGTCATCGAAGTATCCCGAACAGTCCGTGGAGAAGCTGTCCGTCAGCACCACGTTCCTGGAGGGTGACATGACTAACTCTATCCTGTTGACTGTGCACCTCCTCTTCACGTGTGCAACAAACTGCCTGAACTCTGGGGGTATGTCAAACTTCATGACGCAAAGTTACTTTAAACTTGACATCCTCTGGTCGGACACCTTCACCCTGTTCCCGTTGAAGAATAGGTTTGGATCAAACCAGAACTCTATAGAGGACCCAAGCTTCCTTGACAGTATCCTCTTGTCCAACAGCTCCATCACGTTGTTGTAGAACGTCTTCTCAGCCATCCCACACGCTACACACACGTCAGGTGCGTGCAACATCACGGACTCGCTGAGTGGCCGTACAACGCTCATGGCGTACAGTATGATCCTAAGGGAGGGGTGTGACAGGTCCATTAGGCACATAACACTGTCCTGAAACAGCTTGGCGTAGACCATGCCGTCGTGCAGCACCCTCTTGTTCTGGCTGACCTTCTTCATCGTGTAGTACTGCCCAGTCTCCGGGTCTATGGTCAACGTCTCGTCCGTCTTTGTTGTGTACATCCTCTCCGCAATTCCGTTGATCTTGTACGGATTGTTTAGGTACTCCTCGTGCTTCTTATTCATACCCAAATGTAGCGTTTTTTACCCACCTGGGGATTTCATTCCCTAATAGGGGAATCCTAGTGTTGATTGTCAACGAGTTGTGGGGTTTCCTTCTTATATATATTAAAGGGCTGACCAAGTCATTCATTCATGCATTCCCTAAGTGTCTGCATGCATGAAATTAGTGAGATGTGTGACTACGTTAGGGACTCTCCAGCGCGTGGGCTCGATCCCCCACCTAGGCAAGTCACTTTCCTATACCGAGTGGCCTCAGAGTGCAAAGTTAATGGTCTAACATTGATGGTCCAACATTGATGTTGCTACATTGAATTTCGATTCCGGCATTACTAAATTCTTTAGTACGATTTGCTAAGATCTTTAGTATGTTAAGGAGTTCACAATGCCTTGTTAATTATATGTTAAAGTGATTGTTTCACGTGGAACATTGTTAAAGGGATGTTAAACTAGGGGATAACCTATTGTTTACGTCCCTATTTTATTGTATTGCGCAATCTCTCATCCTTCTCAACATTATTGTATTGTATTGTACTACATCCGTATAAGGTTAAAGTTGTTAACGTGGTGTTAAAGCATTGGTTTTCACAGGACTTTAACATATCCACTGCATCAAATCTAAAACGATTTAGAAGCCGATTTAAGCCCCTCAACCCCCCAAACCATACAAACACCTTACCGGCACTGAGATAATCGAAATTTGGGGATTTTTGGTTTTCTTTAACATATTTTTTGGCTTTTCTTTAACACAGTTTTCCCTTACACGTGTGCGTACGCGTATGCGCGCATGTGTGTCGCGCGGTTCAATTGGTGGTGGGATTATCGCATGCCCATAGATCTATGCAAAAATCGTTTAACAAAGTTTTAACATCTCACTGTTTGCTAATCTGCAAAATAGGTCTAGATTTGTATTCGAAAGCGGCACAGCCCACCTAACTAAGTGGCCTACTCCCTGCCCACCCAGTTCATTGACATGCAGGTTTTTATCACTCACAATGGAAATGCACTGACCATCCGGTCAACACCAATAAGAGTAATGCTTAAAAAACTGCACTGCGCGAAATCACTCAGTAAACGTTAACCGGAATGTAAACGGGCTCTAGGAACACCAAGTAACCATCCTTGGAAATGCACTCCTAACCTAAACACGAAACCACCTCACGACGTAAGTCAGTTAGGAAGTAGGCAGTCCCAATCAACTTGCTGAGATTATAAATGAGAGAGTAGCCAATCCATCGAACGTATTGCAGATTTATCGCATACGGATTTAATCGTAGTCATGAGGCTCAATGGATTGCTTTTGCGCTCACCACGTAGCAATTTTGCTTAGATGGGAGCGTGAATGACTAATGTAGCCATGCCGGAATCGGATGTCGGTCTCAAGCCCGAATAAATACAGAGAGGTCGTCCAGATAAATCAAACCAAATAAACTTAATATCATGTCAAAACAACAATCTCTCAACAAGTTACTGACCATGTCTCGTGACGAGGCAAGAAGCATAGGCATCCTAGGACGTGAGCGCAGAATGTTACTAGACTCCGTCGTGAATCTCAGAGACTTCAAGTTCAACATGGAATACTACGCCAATTTCTGCAAATGTATTGAGCCACAATTGGGTAAAACAATCCAATACCACCATGGCAATCGGCATTTCCTCTGCCATTCAGATGTTAAAGACATTTGGAATGCAGTGCAGTCCATGTGCAAGGTAGTAGGCTATGAACTATATTCACCAAATGGCTCATGGTTTGTGAGAGCAATCAAATAACATTCTAAAAAAGCATATGAAAATCAAATTTGAATCAGAAGACGGCTACAAGTTATTCAAGCATGGCATGTATGAATTTTACGCTACCAAGCGCGGTAGGGATGGGTATTCCCTTGAAGTATACGAGTGGTATAGGGTAGAAGACAAGTACTTAGCCAATCTGCATAGGTCCAAGAGGGTTTCCATCCCGTATGAAGCGCCATGCAACATCGATAGAATCAGACAGCGAATCATTGAAATCATAACCAAATAAAATACACAAAATGACTAACGACAAATCATTCAAGGCTTTGCTTAAAGAAGCATCTCCAATCGAAATTGCACTGCTGAGGGAACGGCTTGTGGTAATTATGGAATTGACTCGTGACGAGGTAACCAAAAACCCACAAAATTGGAACAACCCTATTGTCCATTCAAGTGCATACTTAAAACTAGCAGACCTTGTTGACAAGCACCTTGGCTTTGACAAGTAACCCACTGAACTGAGAGCAATGTGCGCAGATGGAGCGATACCATCCTCAGTTCCTCATTATAAAAAAAATAATATGAAAAAGTTCAATGGCGCAATCTTGTTCGAAGGTCCATCCTCATACGATGGGCAGAATATCGTAGTAATCATGACCGGACTTGCATCGGCATCCACCAATTCCAAGACCGGAGACATGATTCAAACGTACATCCTACTGCAAGACGTCAACCCAATCGAGGCAGTGAAGACTGGAGATGATGTGAGCATATGCGGAGACTGCAAACATCGTCCGTCACTATCCAAGGAGACCGGTGAGGCTAGGTGTTACGTAAATGTTGGCCAAGGTGCTACCATGGTGTGGAAGGCCTACAAGAGAGGCAACTATCCAAGGATATCCCTAGAGACGGCTAAGACCTTTGTGAAGGGACGCAATGTCCGGTTTGGTACGTATGGTGACCCATGTGTAGCTCCTATCGAGGTGTTCCAAGCATTGGCTGAGACATGCAAGGGACGTACGGGTTACACCCATAGGTGGATGGACAAAGATTTCAATCCGGAATGGAAGGCCTTGGTGATGGCTAGTGTAGACAATGTCTTCGAGAAATTGGTAGCTGACGACATGGGGATGCGTTACTTCCGCGTCGAGATTGGGACGCAAACACCACTGCAAGGTGAGGTGAGGTGTCCGGCTAGCAAGGAAGGTGGATACAAGACTACATGCACCAATTGTAGACTGTGCAGTGGTAACACCATCAAGGCTAAGAGCATAGTGATATCTGACCATGGCCTTGGTCACAAGTCAAGAGCAAAAGCATTACAAACAATCTAAACATATCAACATGAGACAAAGAAAACAAATGCCGGTCCGCTCAAAGTATAAGCCGACCGAGTCTAAGGTAGAGACCACCAAGCAGTCCATCGTACGGAAGTATATGGACCTCTTCGGATGCGACGTCAAGACGGCGCACAGTATGTATAGGGAATTCATCTTCAAAACACAAATATCAAAACCGGAATTGTATGTCACAATCTGATAAAAAAAACCTAATCATCATCATCTTACTTATGGCACTAGGCCTATGTATAAAATTTTAAGACATGATATACCAATCTGAAACAATCGACAACACCTACCTATCCTTGGAAATCAAGGATGGGCATGGTGTTCTATATGAGACCTACCAAAGGGATGAGGTAAACGATACGACATATGTTGCTGACATCTACGTAAGAGATGCTAGTCAACTAGCCGAATACGATGCCGACCTTGATTGGTGGCAACAAGACTTCTTGAAAGGCCTATTCACTAACATCAAAAAAATATAGCATGAAACAATTCGCAGTCATCCTATCTGCCTATGGCAGTATCGTAGTAATCAATCTCCTAGCTTGGGGATTACTTTAATCAAACTGAACTGCTCCGCTATAGGCAATCCATCGAATGGAGGGCAGTTCCTCACCAAAACAAATCAACATGGAAAAGTTTGCAAGACAATGCTCAGTAACCGGAAAGGGAATGAACGAGGGGTGGTGCTTTGGCGATGGACAAGACTACGCCAAGCATGAGAGTGGTGCAATCAAATTGGCAAAGCTATATGGCTATGATTCCTTAGAGGATGCATACGAGGACGATGGTGGCTATTGGACATCATGGGAGGATGAGGATGACTACCAGTACCAAATGATTGACGGCAAGTTGGTAGAGATTAACTAATCCGTAACAAATAACATAATAATTTCACATTCTAAAATCAAACGCACATGACTATTTCAACAATCAGAACGGACATCGAAGTATGGAACTTGTCCACATCACAAGCAGAATCAATAAGCAAACACTTGGAGTCAGTATTCGGGGTAAATTGGAGGCAAACAAACAAGGATGACTTGAACGATGTGCTTCGGGAATGGCTTTATGATAACGTAAACGAGCCGTCTGAAGAGGTTGCCGGAGAGGGCTCATTGGACTGCGTAGATGTTGAATAAACCTTTACGATTATTACTAAACTATTACTAAAACAAAACAAAATGAAAATTACATTTGACATTCAAGACAACAAGATTCTAATCCCAAGTGAGCAGACTGCAATTATCAAGAAGGCAATCATGTTTTATCTATCAAGTTTGGAGAACATAGGCATTCAACTTGACGATGATGCAAATTATATGCACTTTGATTTGCTACAATTGAAAGGCATGATGGACTACCCAATCCACATCGAAATAACCGATGATGAAAAGCGAGAATTCACCGGTAAGTATGGCGTCGACTTTCCCGAATACATCTACTAAACTAAACAACATGACAAAGAGAGAAAAAGTACTAAAGCAGATTGAACTGCAGGAGAAAATCCAAAAGTTAGCAGACATCAACATCGTAACTTGTGGGCACTGCGGTAGCGTAGTTCTGCACGATATGGATGCGGAAGAAATAGACTGCCCGTATTGTGATAGGGTAATGGACGTATGCGACTGCCCCGACTACCTTTATACCAACATAGAAAACAATTCAGAATTTCAAGAAGAGGCAACGGACTACATATCAATTGCAGTAGACTATTCAGAAGTTGACGGCGTTAAGGTGTATAAATACGACCAAATGCTTAGTCTATTTGAGGAAGAGATGTCCAAGTTAGACCCAAAACAATATTCAACAACATCACGATAACAACAAAACAAAACAACATGAACAATTTCGCAGACAACATCTTGACATCAGCATTCTCCGGACTCACTCTCTCTGACCCTTCAAATGCCGAAAGGGTGGCCTCCATGCTCGACCAATTCGGCCTAAGGTGGAACGTATTGAAACAGCAAATGCATCTGCCGGACGGGACTCCAACAAAGTATTCTGCCATCGTCAGGGAGGACAACAACGACGTCTTCACGACCTGCAAGGATGGGTACGTGCCGTATCAGAACTCAGAACTTGCAGAGCTATTGCTTAGGGTGTCTGAGAAGACCGGATACAGCATCCACTCCGGTGGCATGTTCAATGGAGGTGGCAAGGTCTACCTTCAGCTAAACACTGGCAATGAGATTAACGGCATCGGCAAGAACAGGACATCCGTCAAGGGGTTTATCACCGGAATCAATGGCCACGACAGTAGCACGTCTCTTAGGTGGGGCGCTGTCAACTTCACTATCTGCTGTGAGAACACCTTTGCATCTGCTAGAGGTAAGCTAAGTAACTCAGCCCGTCACACTGCATCCATCCACGATAGGGTGGAGAGGTCACTGAGGGAAATCGAGAGCGTGACAATGGCTGAGAAGACCATCTTTGATCAATTTATCAGGTTGTCAGAGGTTCAGGTCACCAAGCAAAACATTGCGTCTATCGTCAAGAGCGTGACGGGGGTTGACGTCAGCGTCCCAAGGTCTAAGGCTGAGGAAATCTACAGCGCGTATGCGGTCAATAGGTCGGGTGAACTTCTCTCCTCAATCGCCAAGGAAATTGAGCAGAAGGGCGAGACCTTGTGGGGATTGTTCTCCGGCATCACGCACTATACCTCACACGTCATGCCAACGCCAAGCAGAGACAACGCTAGGCTTGAGTCTAAGTACGTCGGGGGCGGTGCTGACATCGACAACAACTCATTCGAGTCCATCCTTAAGTTCTAGGTAAATGGGGGAGGGTTATTCCTCCCCTAACTTTTTAACAAATGATAGTTAACAAAATCAATCACCATGGGATATTCATTCTTTCTTTTTACTAAATTACACGACGTCATTCTTGGCAAAAGTTTAGGACTAGCTTTGGGTGAACTAACATATGACCTACAGTATGAAGAACTTATTTCAATGTACAATGCATACGACACATCCAAGTTTAATAACCCAAAATTTGGCGAGTATGAGTGCATGTTAGATTATCTGATTTCAATCAAGGAAGATAGATTAATTAATTTACAATAAAATACCAATCATGAACCACTACAGCAGACAAGAACTAATCACAGCAATCCTTACCTATTGTGGCAAGGAGACTGACAACAAGGATGACATCTTAGCACTTGCGGTAACTGAAGACAAAGACCTTTATCGGTACGTCGTCAACGCATCTGAGGTGCAAGACATTTCGGTAGCACAATTCGTAAAAAAATACTACAACTATGAGGTATATAGTAGCCTATACTTTAAAGCATAACGACATCCCTGACACCTTCAGGGACGAGTACATGGTGTTAGACGATGAAGACACGTTCAACTACGATGCACTATCTCTTGCTGAGGCATACTACGACGACGTATTGTCTGAGAAGGACATCGAAGAGGGGTGGCACGTTTGGACTGCCAGCCTATCCACAATCATCAAGTCTACGTATTAAACAATCATAAAAACCAAATCAAATGCAAACACGAAACGGCATCAAGGTAGTAAAACTACAAAAGTTAGGAGACAGCTATGTTGGAATTGTCAACGGCAAAATACTCACATGGGACAAGGAAGGTCGCAGGTCGTCCAAGAACAGGTCTAAACTAGACCTATCGATTGAGACCGAGAAGACCAAGACGTTCTACGTCAATGTGGTAAACTACAGCGGAACTCTTAGGTTGTCAAGGAAGCAATTCAAGACGCATGAAGAGGCCGTCAGTAAAGCAAGGATAAATCATGTCAAAACAATTAAAATCGACCTAGCTTGAGTACGCTACATAAATGGATGGCCATCTACTGGGGTGGCCTCCTTCTTTTCATCATCATTCAACAAATTAAATATCGCAGACAATGAAGGTATACATAGTCAACACCAAGCTACTTACTGAAGAAGAGCAAGAACTCTACATCCCAAAAATCTCTGATCAAGAGTTCATCGACATCGCCCGTAGATCAGGGGACGTGTTCACCGAGAGAGGGTTTGAGAACGCATACAATCAAGACCCCTTGTTCGACTTTGTGAACTCAATCATCAGATTTATTGAGGATTAATTTGCTTGCAAACAATCAATTGTTTAACTTTACACTCATGATTATGGACAACATTTTACTTCAATCACTGCGCAGAAACGAGGAACACCTTACCCTAGCCATAGGTCAACTTGGAAGCTACGAGTCCCTTGTTAACTACCTCATCGACTCCATACGTGGAAGGACGGCATGCACACCTGAGCATGTGGCTGAGTACGTAGAGAAGAGGCAGAATGAGTTAGTCAACGAGCAATACACAATATTATTTAATCGCAAAAAAGAATCAACATGTACAAAGTAATTGGACAATTCAGCCCAAACATCGAACTGACTAACTACACTGAACCAAACAGGTTTGACAAGGAATTTGACAAGCATACCGACGCAATGGACTACTACACCACAATGCTTTCTGACATGTCTGAGACTATATCGGACATTGGTGGCGAGTTTGTTATAACCCTTATCGGTGGCGTTGGTCTTGAGGATGAGCGCATCCTTAAGCGCCACGTGTTGTCCACCACAATCTTGGTCATATGACCAGAATGGATAGGCTACGTGTAGCCGTCAATGTGCTGTCTGAGTTAGACCAGTTCAAGGACACTACATTCGTGGCAGAGTTACCATGGAGTTCAATACCGGAGGCATATGGCTTCCGGTACTCCATAATTACTAACGGGAACAAGGTGTCGGTATACTGCTTAGAATCAACAACGATTGCAGAGGTTACAAACATTGGGATATTCCAAATAACATAAAAATGAGTCCATACGTGATACCAGGTTTAAAGGGGGTTAAAGTGCCGGCAAAGTACTTTGCAATGTCGTACAAGATTAAGTCAGAGGACATCATAGATGCTGTGTGCGAGACGTACTGCGTAAGCAATGAGGACATAAAGGGTAAGAGCCGTAAGAGGGATGTTGTTGAGGCGAGGCATGTAATATCTTGGGTGCTGGTCAAGAAGATGGGCATGACGCTGTCTGAGGTAGGCAGGACATTCCTTGGAGGCAGAGACCACACGACAGTTATCAGCTCAATCAATAGGTACAGTAACCTGTACGACACCGAAGAGGCCTTTAAGTCTAAGGCTGACGAACTTATTGAACGATTAATTCATAAGTAACATGACAGAGGGACAACAGGAATCAATCTACCTAGTATACGTCAACGTGTGCAATGCCCTGATCTACGCGGAGGACATGCTAGTGGACGACACGCTGTCTAAGTCTGCAAGGGATGTAATGCGTGTTATACGTGACAGACTCAGGTGGATAAAGACAAACATGGACATCAAGGCAAAGCAGGACGTCTCCAAGACGGTAGACACCCTTAGGTATGACGGAGTTATTCGGCTATTATCCTCGATGCCGGAGCAGTACCAAGGAGAGCTAGAGGACTTAATTGTTAACTACTTAAAATCAATAGAAAATGTTTAGTACAAAGTTTGTAAAGCTACCCATTCGGGTGCACAACAAGGATCAGAACGAGTTGATGGGGACTGAACTTGAGATAGACACGTACGAGATGGTCAACCCGTTCACTATATCATCATACCGGCCATCAGTGGAGCCGGAAGGGTTGACGTACATATCGTTCAAGGACGGGTCTGGAATGATGGTCTACATGGACATAAGAGACTTTGAGGCATTAATGAATAACCACCCAATCTATAAACAATGAGGACATCAATACAATTCCTTTTGGAGGAGATAGAAAACATTAAGAAAATGATGAAGCCTGAGGATGGCGACATGGCAAGGACATATGTGTCCGTCATAGAGAGTCACGCCATGTACCTACTAGACCTTAACAAGAAGGAGATATCAGACGCATGGCTCGATGGACAGGGCAACATACCACACTTTAGCGCATACTCTTCTGACGACTACGCAGATGCAGACGATTACATCAAACACACATTCCCAACACTATGACATTTAAAACAATTAAGGACGCAATATTAAACACGCCACTACTTTCAAAGGTTGGACCTGTGTATTGCCACGCGCCTCTAACTGTAGAAGACAGGGACAAGTACGTGGAAGAACTATTTAACGAGCAGAGAAAGATATTGACCGCTAAGGGTAGCGACTACGCTGGTGCTGACCTTCTCTCTAATTTTAGACTGGCAGGCATGATAGTCAACCAAACGTCTGACCACCCCGACGCAATCAATTGCTTGAACCTCATCGGCACTAAGGTAGCTAGGCTTGGTCAACTGCTAAACTCAGGCAAGCATGCTCACAATGAGTCCGTGCAGGATAGCGTGGTAGACCTGGCCAATTACAGCGCACTACTTTACCTAATCTTAAAAATGGAGAAATGAAAATTTTACACCTGAGCGACACGCACGGATTCCACAGAGACCTACCTGCACACATCTTTGAAGGCATCGACATGGTTATACACTCCGGAGACTGCTCGAACTGGAGAGACTCTGCACGTAATTCAATCGAGGTGTTTGACTTCCTTGAGTGGTACAGGGATGTACCTGTAGAGCACAAGGTATACGTGGCTGGAAACCACGACACAAGCATTGAGAGGAGGCTTATCACGAGGGAGAACTTCTCTGATCGTGGGATTACATACCTTGAGCACGAACTGGTCGTAATTTGCGACCTCAAAATCTTTGGCTCCCCGTACACTCCTACATTTGGAGATTGGTCGTTCATGAAGTCAAGGAATAACATGCACAAGCTATGGTCCGTAATGCCACAAGACATAGACATACTGATAACACACGGACCTCCAAAGGGTGTCAGAGACCTTTCAGAAAACATGAATGGACAACTGGAGCAGTGTGGAGACCTGTCACTTATGAAGTGGATAGCATCCTTCAGGCCAAAGGCTCACCTGTTTGGCCACATCCACGACATGTCTGGGATACACAACCAAGGGAAGTCACTGTACAGCAAGTGCCCTACCATATTTTCTAACGGGGCATGCGTTCACGATGGAAAGTTTGACCTAGGCCTAACGTCTCTTGGGAACGTAATAACGATCAAGTGATCATCAAAAGTTGCAAATAAGTATAAAGCAATGGAGGATTACTATAACGAATTATATCAATCACGTCAGGATAAAGCTGACAAATAAACTACAAAACATGGCAACAGCAACACTTAGATTCAATTTGACAGACCCAGACGACAGGGAAGAGCACGCCAGGTGCGTAAAGTCTCTAGACATGGCAAAGGTTATATGGCACTTCATGTACAACACCAAGAAGGGGATCAAGTACAGCATAGAGGAAGAGCAACAGAAAGACCCATCGTTTGACTGCTACGACGCGGTGGACATGGTCTACTCAAAGTTCTACGAGATGTTACAGGAGGAGTCAATATCGATAGATGACCTATACAAATAAACAACATGGACAAGAGAGAATTCATTGCGCAGTTTAACCCGGACGCGATCCTATGGGACGACCTGGACGAAGCTATCATAGGCCTCACAACCAACGGAGTGGTGGTGTACGACGTCAACAAGATACAGGAGGTACTGTACGATGGCTGGAAGCAGGACCCTACAGATGACGTAACAATGGACGATGTCATTGATTATGTGGAGTTTAACATCCTGTGCGCGTACGTCGGGGAGTTCACTCCAATCCACATCACAAGCATACCATAAATATTTTTGGTGGTATCCAAAGTATTTATATCTTTGCATTGTCGATCCGATTAGATAGTTGCAGTATTTATTCGGGTTTGATTTAAGAGAACCCTCTTTTATTAGACCCATACAGCTGCAACCTGTGTGGGTTCTTTTTTACCCCTCAATCAGATTGGCTCTACCTACAACGCATACCGGAATCATGCGCACTATCGTACCGGAAGGCAATGCAGGTGGAAGGCGTTCCAGAAATGGCGTTACATGTTGGTGGTGCTGAAGTAACAGCGTAAGTCTATGTGAGGTTGATCAGGTGAGAGTGTAGACGAACAGTCCGAAAGGGGGACGTGTCCCGACCACGAGTTAGTAGCGAAGCCGAACGGCGCAGGTATATAGTAGCCAGCCTGCGAAGTGAGAGCATGACGTTGCAGTACGTGGTGTAAACTCGCCGAGGCCTTACAGGTCGCTGCCCTTATATAGGACTTTCTATGTCCTGTCGTAAACGGCGCCTTTGTATCGAACGCTGTTCCTGTCTGGTCGCAACATTTCTTTTTTGTAAGGTATAGCCGTAATAATATGTAAACTATAGGACTTTTTTCAGGTATAACCGTAAACAATTAAACAAATATAAGATGAAGAATCTACTGAAAGCGTTAGCGAAATTCAACACACTCTGCGGACCGATTGTAAAGGACGCGAGCAACCCATTCTTTAAGTCCAAGTATGCAACACTGGACGCAATACAGGAGCACATCAGGAAGCCACTGGCTGAGGCTGGACTGGTTATATCACAACCAACAAGGTGGGTGGATGGACAGGCGATCGTGGTGTCCACTGTTTACCACGTAGAGACGGGAGAGAGTCTATACTCTGAGTTCCCTGTGGTGGTAGGGAAGCACACCGCACAGGACTACGGATCTGCCGTAACCTATGCTAAGAGGTACAGCCTGACCGGACTCCTCAACCTGACAGTGTCTGACGAGGACGATGACGGCAACAAGGCGTCTGCTAACGTAACCCAAACCAAAAATGTTTCGGAGGGAAACGAGCTACCTTGGCTGAACGAGAGCTCTTCGGAGTGGGCAAAGGTGGTAGCTTCGTTGAAGAGTGGATACACGGTTGCAGACGTAAGGAAGAAGTTTAAGGTCAGCAAGGCTATCGAGACCAAGCTGATGTCAAGTAATTAACCCGTTAGTCTCATTAAACCTTGCACCCACGCACTTGGGTTGGGATAGACATAGTTGGCCTGCTCATCCTGACAAAACGGGGATACTGTGACAAAGGATAAGGCCTACAGGTGGGAGGCTACTGCCAGAGTGTAGCAAACTTTTTGTTCTAAAATCAAACAATCAATTGTTTTAAAATCAAACAAAATGAAGATTATCATCGACTCCTACAACGCAGGCTATGAGGATGCCAAGTGCAACCGGAACTGTACGGAACAAATCCGTACACATTTGATACTTTAATAACACATTATGATTACAATTGACACGCTTATCGAGAGACCACTTAGCTTCAGCTCCATCAAGGAGTTTCAGAAGTCACCACAGCACTACCTGAACTACATCACCAAGCAGAGGACTCCACCATCGGACGCTATGAAGCTTGGATCAATGGTCCACTGCATGATGCTTACGCCAGACCTGTTCAACAAACAGTTTGTGGTTGCACCGGACGTAAACAAGCGTACTAACGCAGGCAAGGAGGAGTGGGCTACGTTCTGTAGTCAACACGCCGACAAGACCGTGGTAAGCAACGAAGACTTCGAGCATGCACGCAGGCTGTCCGGCAACGCCATGAGTAACGACAACGTCTCCATGCTGATCAAGGGATGCTACGACTTCGAGCACGAGTGGAGGGCAGAGATTGACGGCCTTCCGTACAGGGGATTCTACGACGGGGTTGCAGACGACTACATCGTGGAGATCAAGACAACCTCTGACGGACATCCAAGGAGTGTAATGAGCGACTTCGTCAGGCGTAAGTACCACATTCAGGCAGGACTCTACGGAATGATCAGCCAGAAGATGGTCATCTACGTAATCGTTGAGACGTCTGAGCCGTACCTTTCGTACTGCGCACCTACCGACTACAGGTACAACGAGCTTGGTGTCAGCGAGCTGGATAAACTTAATTCGCAGTTCGCGAAATGCTTAGAGTCTGGCGACTTCTCCGGAGGCTACGACCATGCAGGTGAGGTGGTCATCTCACTTCCGTGGCATGTGGAAAACTAATCTTGCATAGATGCAAACATGTTGTAGTTTTGCAATGTGTCAAGGTACGACTACATATACATCTCTAAGGACCTGTTCAAGGGTGTCGCTGGCCTAAACGACGACGACATTCTTGACATAGAAGGACTAGAGTTCCAGACCAAGGACTTGGAGCGTGAGTTCCTTGAGTACTTCATCGACTCTGAGAGGCAACTGTACTACGAGGACTTCTACTACGAGTTGGTGGACGCTACAGAAGACGGGTTGTTTAGCAAGCAGTTAAGGAAGGTAGACATTGGAACTAAGAAACACAACTTCACAGGGATCGTAATGTTTTACGGCAAGCCGTACGAGCAGATGTACACGTTCCACGCAAAGATTACAAACGGTGAGCTTAAGTACATTAGGCTCATATCAATAACATAACGCATGAGCAGAGGAATAACCAAACCAAAACTAAGGAATAGCTACCCTCAGGTGGCCGAGGTACTTGACAAGATTGAGCAGGCTCACAAGAAGCGCCACTACTGGTTCTTTGCAAACTACGACGGGAAGTACAACACCCCTGCAGGTGGCAAGAGGACGGTATCCTTCGGCGCAATCATTGACGTCCTGAACGAGAACGGCTTCGACGTGGAGATCAACGTCAAGCCAAACCCTAACAAGAGGCAACTCTGGGAGACACTCATCAATCCATAGTGTAACATAAGCAACCCCCCGTTGGATTTCTATCCGATGGGTTTATTTTTAAACCAATCAAAAATCAATAATCATGGAAAAGAAAAAGTCAGAGTTCGGCATCTGGGCAAAAACAGTGAAGATGAAAACAGGAGAGACTGCACAAGTCTTAAACTTCACCGTCAACGGCGTTAGGTACAACGCGTGGCCAAACAAGTACAAGAGCAGTGAGAAGTCTCCAGACTTCAACGTCTACATCGACACCTATGTCAAGCCTGAGGGTGCTCCAAACCCTAACTACCAGGGCAGGACAACCAACACTCCACTGTCAGACAACAGATCGTTTGCACCAAAGAGCAACGACGTCTCTGACGACCTACCGTTCTAACACACGTTATAACAATCTAAAACCGTTTGCTTATGGTTACCATGTTTTCGGACATCACGTCCGTTTCGGACCCACGACCGGTAAGGTTGACGGATGTTCTCGACGCAATCAGGACAGGAAGATACAGAGACAAGGTAGAGTTAATCCGTACAGAAGAAGACGAAGACGAACGCAGGAGGCTGAAGAGTAGGCTTCCTTGCGTGCTCTTCTGCGGAGAGTTCACCAATGGAGTTGAGAAGGAGAGGGACGGGAAGAAGTACGTGTCATACAGGGACGACAGGTCTCTCAAGAAACACTCCGGGTTTGTACCGATCGACATCGACAAGGTCCACAGCATTGAGTACAAGATGGAACAGCTCAAGCAGTTGCCATACGTCTACGCACTGTGGGTTTCCTCATCAGGAAACGGCATCCATGGGTTGATCAAGATAGGTGACCCCAACAGGCACTCCGAACACTACCGCGCACTGCTTGACAAGATACCGGAGCTTGACTCTACCGCACAGAATCCTAGCAGGGTCCTGTACATTTCCTACGACCCAGACATCTACGTCAACGAGAACTGTGACACCTTCTACGACATCATCAGCGAGAAGAAGCGCGAGGTTGTCTACAGGACAGGAGACGGTTCTACCGACTACAAGAAGATAGACATCGCCGTAAGGATGATAAGGAATGCCCAGGATGGCGAGAAGCACCACGTACTAAACAAGGCTGCATTCCTCATGGGAGGATTTGTCGCAACCAAGACTGTAGAGTACGACATGGCGTTCAACATCCTAAGGCACGAGATATCCAAGAAAGACATCAGGGACTTGAAGCAGGCAGAGAAGACAATCTCTGACGCCATGACAAGTGGGATGTCTATGCCAGCTGCTGACATGGAGACAGAGTACAAGAGTGCCGTAGAACTTGTAGGGATAGAGAGCGAAGACCTTTCATTCCTTACGGACAACAAGAAGGACGAGGACTATATACACAAGTTTAGGCTTGGACTCATACCACAAGGTCTTGAGTTTGGACACGAGTACCTCGACAACCACCTCCGTCTAAAGGAGGGAGAGTTCTACGCAGTCCTGGGACACTCTCACATTGGCAAGTCTACGCTCACTCTTTGGCTGCTGTTCCTGGCATCTATCAAGCACGACTGGAACTGGATGGTGTACTGCGGAGAGAACAGTTCAGCATCCGTCAAGATTAAGTTGATGCAGTTCTTCATGGGCAAGAGGATACAGATGTTCAACGAGGTTGAGCACAAGATGGCGCTAAAGTTTGTAGACGAGCACTTCTTCCTCCTTTCCTCCAACTACATCTACTCCTACAAGGACATACTAGACCATGCCGTAAAGTTGATGGAGTACAAATCTCTGAAGGGAATCTTCATTGACCCGTACAACTCCCTTAAGATGGATCTTGTTGGCAATGCAAGCAAGTACACTTACGACTACGAGGCGTACAGCGCAATGCTCACGTTCACCAAGAAGTATAACACAAGCCTGTTTTTATCCGTCCACACCACCACAGGTGCACAGCGTGAGAAGGACAAGGACGGAAACCAGGTCATGCCACACGCAACAGATGCGGAGGGAGGGAGTGCTTTATACAACAGGTGTGACAACTTCGTGACTATCCATAGGAAGATCAAGGACAACAACGAGTTCATGTTCACGCACATCTCCATCGATAAGGTCAGGAACGACGACACTGGTGGTAGGCCTACGCCAAGGAGCGAGCCAGTAATCCTGAGGATGAGCGACAAGGTTGAGTTCCTTGACGAGAACGGAGTGAGCCCAATTGTTAGAGACTATTACCTTTTAAAATACGAGTATAAGATATGAGTGGATATAATTTCATCATCGAGGATAGAGTCCCAGTGGTAGTCTATGATGTATCAATAGTGGACCTGGAAGAGAGAAAGAAGAAGGCAAAGTCTTACGAAACCATGAAGAAGACGTGTCAGATACTACAGGTGTCTCACAAGACTCTTCAATTAGCTATAAAGAAAAGGAGGAGAGTGTTCTCCCCTGCGTTACAAAAAGAAGTGGCAGTTAGATATAAAAAAAAATCAACATGAAACAAGTATTCACAGACCCGGCACTACAGAGCGCATTCGAGAAGACAATGCAACAGTACGAACTTTTTAGGGTAGTGGTAGCAAAGAAGGTTGACTGCTCAAACCCTGCAGAGGTTGTCCTAAACATGACGGAACTTACTGAGGTCATGGCAATAGGAGTAACCTGCAAGGCGCAGTTCCAGTACCTAACAGAGAAGCTATCCTTTCAGAAGTGTATGAACCTAAACGACACTCAGATGGGGGCGACAGAGAAGAAGATCGTCATCGCGTACGAGATTGGAGACTGTAGCTTCTACAACAACGTCTGCGAGATGCTACTTAAGGAGGCACACTACAGGCAGGACTTATTGAGGTCTTCGCTGTCTTTCATTAAACAAGAAATGAACATTCTCTAAAACACACATCATGAACAACTTCAATTCCACCGCACTTTTTGCATCGATCCTCAGCATTGTAATCATGATACTGGCCAGCCTTGTAGGCGTCCAGTACAACTACGTAAGCATAGAAAACCAACAACTAAGGCAACGTGTTGACAGCCTCACGGTACAGTGCTACAAGAAGGATACCACAATTGACGAGGCTACAAGCATTGCACTCAGCTTGTCAGATCGTATGGGTAAGCTTTACGACATGGATCCAGAGACACACAAGAAACTATTCAGTGAAGCAGATTAAGAAGCAGTACAAGCACGGACTAAAGTTTGACTCCAAGCTGGAGCTCTTCTTCTACGACCTAATGAAGAGGGAGGGCATACCGTTCGAGTTCCAGGTCCAGTACGTTCTACACCCATCGTTTAAGTACGGCAAGTCTACGGTTAGGGCAATGACCCTGACTGTAGACTTTGACCTTACGGGGCATGGGCTGAACATAATAGTCGACACCAAGGGATTCATGAGGCCCGACAACGTGCTGAAGTGGAAGTTTTTTAAGTACCTGATGAAGGAAACGCACCCTGACATTCACTTCCCTAGGAATCAAAAACAGTGCGCTGAGGTGGTTGAGATTATTAAAAGTTGTAACTTAGCAAGTAACCAAAACAAGCCAGATGCAAGAACATCGCCCAAGGCTAACCCCGGAAGAGTACGACGTAATAAGAGCACTAAGGGGTAAGCACACAGCACTAGAGGCCGAATGTGAAGAGAAAGGAATCCCTGTCGACGACGTCAAGAACTACTGGTACAAAGGTAAACACTTCTCAATCAACGTAAAGTCTCCAACAACTACGTACTTGGATGTAAAGGACATTATTGTTGCAGACATGTTGAAGCATGCACCTGCATACAAGCCATTCAAGCGTGAAAACATTGAAGACCCACACCTCCTGGTCATAGACCCTGCAGACGTACACATAGGAAAGCTTGCCGTCTCCGCAGAGACTGGCGAGGATTACAACATCTCTATAGCTGTAGACAGGGTAACCACCGGGGTTGAGAACTTGATCCGTAAGTGTGCTGGGTTCAAGATCGACAAGGTACTGTACATAATAGGAAATGACATACTACACACTGACAACACTAAGCGTACTACTACAGGTGGCACTGCGCAGGATACGGAGGGCATGTGGCACTCTAACTTTCTTGTAGCAAAGAAGCTTCACGTGGCCGTCATAGACAGGCTGAGGACGATCGCTGACGTTTTTGTACAGTACGACCCGTCCAACCACGACTACATGACCGGGTTCTTCCTGGCAGACACGTTGAGTTCTTGGTTCGCGAACGACAAACACGTTAGCTTCAACTCCAACATATCTCACAGGAAGTACTTCAGGTATCACAACAACCTTATCGGCACAACTCACGGAGACGGGGCTAAGGAGGCAGACCTTCCAATGCTGATGGCTCACGAGACTGGATCAGACTGGGCAGACTGCAAGCACAAGTACTTCTACACCCACCACATACACCACAAGAAGTCTAAGGACTACATGGGGGTTACGGTTGAGTCTATGAGGAGCCCGTCAGGTCCAGACAGCTGGCACGCATCTCACGGATACATGCACTCACCAAAGGCTATAGAGGCTTTTATTCACCACCCTAAGGATGGCCAGGTGGCAAGGCTTACAAACGTCTTCTAGTTGAGGCGAATGTTGCCGAACAGGAACGGATCGTCGTCGTACGCAATTACACCGTCATCCTGAGATATCGCATCAAAGTCAATGTTGTCAACAAGGTCGTACACAACATTCCTGTCCTTTACAGAGCAGATGTAGAGTATCACATCAACCTCTTTGTCTATTGGACGGAGCATATATATCATACCCAAATATACTTATAATGGGAAACACAAATAAAGATTCTGTGCAGAGCAGCAATGAAGAGATAGCTAGGTTAATGAAGGAGAAGGCGTTACTTGACAAGAAGTCTGAGGAGCTGGCAAAGAAGATAAGGAAGCTTGTGTATGATAGTTAAGCCTTGGTAGACTTTCCGTTTGATCCGTTCCTTCCCCTGTTAATTCTATTTAATTCTAGTTTCAGTTTACCAGACTTGGTGTGGCTCATGTCCATCCCGTCACCATTACCATAAGTTCCTGCATCTTTATTAGCCTTGTTCAGGCGCGCCCTGTACCTCTTCCTTGAGTCAGTCTTGTGGTACTTCTTATCGTACGCCCTCTTCCTCTGGATAGAGGATGGACTCCAGCCTTCGTAACTAGGATGCTTACCAGCGTTCTTATTGGCTGCCATTTCTTTTTTCTTTTATTCTCTTCTCTGTCCACGAGTATATCTGTATGGATAGCCACACAAGAGAAAATATGCTGACCACAAAGTTAATGAAAGGGTTAATGTTCACAATGTTTAAGTATGCCATCCAGCTTAATATTGTTGATGGGACTCCTAGAAACGTAATGTCATTGTGTGCATTCATTGTTAATCATATATATAATGCAAATATAAGTATACTACGTGCAAATACTTAACAGCGTTTGCAAAGTAACAGAAGGCACAGATATACTAGACGGCTGACTTGTCATGATAATGAATCATTAAAAAGCTTAAATTTAGATATTCTGTCAGTCAATCCATGAGATCCACCATTTACACGCTTTGTTACAGCTGTTACAACTTCATCCGATGCTCCCTTGTCGCAAATTGTCCAAAGATTGTTCTTGTCAAAAAACCATGACGCACTCACAAGTGGGTACTTGTCTGATACTAAATCAGGGTTAGCTATACAATCTTCCCCAATAAAGTTAGAGAACGCCTTGTAGTTATCCTTCCCAGTAAGTTGTATGTAACCCCTACCCCTAAACTTGAAACCGTCTCCGGACGCTTCGTCGCCATTGCCCATCCTTGACGCATACACCCTGTTCGCAATCTTCTCCGGATTCCTAGCATACTTTTCAGCAGTAGCCTTGTCCTTGAAGTACTTAGGGAACACCTTCAGTAGGCTGTCAGATGAATAGTTTAGGTTCTCCTTCAGGAACTTGAAGTTACCCGACTCGTGTGCAGCCTGTGCAAGGAAGTGTGAAAGCCTAAGTGGGTTTGTTATGTTAAACTTCTCTACGATTGATGTCACCTCAGTCATTACGGGTAAAGGAACTTTTGTAGATAGTTTAGACGTACTAATCATCTTTTCCCTTTTTAATAGTTTGCCAAGCTGAAATACCAAGAGATAACGCAGCAAATGCAGCCGTTGCCTCAACCAATACATCAGAAGGGTTAATTTTACCATTAGAAAAACTGTTAGCGATTAATGTAACACAAAGAGATGTTGCGGCCATTCCTCCAAAAAATCTCTTGCTGCTAATCTTACCATCCTCAGAAAATAAGCTCCAAATAAAATTCTTTATCATATTAGAATAGTTTTACATATATGTGACCGCCATACAGTGGCAATCCGTTAATAACCCCTACAGATATTCCATAGATTCTATCCCTCTTAGTCTTTAGCATCAGTCCAACACTTGGAGCCACGGACGTACTGTACATAGCACCTGCACCAAAGTATACCTGAGCCTTTGGGGGCTCCTTTAGCATGATCGTCTTACTTTCTTTCGGTATCAGCAGGTCTACTGACCAACTCCTCTCAAAAATCTTATTAAATTGTACAGAATCTTGTACATATACTGACCCGTATTTTAGCTTAAATGTGTCAGAATGTACGTTCTTTGCATAGAACAGTTTAGCAATGCTGTCTAACTTCGCAGAGTCTAGGACAGGAACATTAACGTAAATAGTAGTGTCATGAAATATAGTGTCTCTCTTACCCTTCTCTGTGTACTTTATGTACTGTGTGTCTACTATTGTTTTGACAACATAATACTTCTTCCCGTCTACCACGACTTTTTTAGGTCCGACGGTGACGACTGGACTCCCACACTCAGCGCGGTATAGGACTACAAGTAGCAGTAAAATTATAGCTCCGTATATGTAATTCTTCATGCCTCAAAGGTACGAAATGTGTGTTATATCCGTCACTAAGTCGGTTTTTGACCGATTATGCTGACATTTTCATACAAAAAAGGGGAAGCCAAGACTGACCTCCCCGAATCAACACGCATGAAAAGTATTTTAGATTACCTCCATTGGAACAAACTCGTCAATAGTTTCGTCATCTTCTTGTTCCATCTTTGGGAACTCAAGTCCTTCAACCCATCCCTCTAGGAATGCATAGTTCTCAATGCCCTCGTTAGAGAAGGTGAACTGGTAGAACTCGAATGTGTTCTGGAGCAAGGCCTTGATGTCCTTGTTAAGCTTCTTAATGCCGTCCTTTGAGTACTTGTACCCACCCTTGTCGTCTGTAATCAGGCAACCCTTGTCGTCCGTGTGAGCAGCGTCAAGACGGATGTCCTCAAGCTTCTCGTTGTACTCTTCAAGGTTTGTCTTCAACTTTGTACCAATCTTCTGTAGTTTCTTTACACCCTTGGTGTTTTCCTCTACATGCTCCTTGTTAGAGCTAAGTGCATTGATCGTGGTAACGAGCCTCAACAGCTCCTCGTAAGTTTTTGTAACTTTTGCCATGGCTTTTTGGTTATTTATATACAAAAATAGTGCCAATATTCGTATCCATCAAATAAAATAAACAAGAATGCCCCACCATGGAAATGGCAGGGCTAAGGTAGCACTATAACTAGTTTATACCAATATTACGTTGATGCTGTCAGCAACGAACTCGTATGCACCATCATTAGAGTCGTCCCAGTTTTGGTAGTCTACGCCACCCATAGAACAGTTCCCGTTTTGGAGAACAGCTCCTAGGGTAACAACATCATTACCTTGGGCATCCTGCGTGGTAATATCTGCTGCCTTCAGTTCGTAGTAAAACGAAGCAGAGTTTAACAGGTTGTCGTTGATAATGATTGCAGCTAACTGAACTGCTGATTTTACTCCTGATGGTGTCCAGATAGACACTGGTTGAATTTGCTTTGCCATTGTTTATTGTTTTAAAGTTATACTATACTTAATACGCCTCCATTGTTCCACAAGTCTCCAGACGCTAAACCAGAAGACGATGTTGGTAGTCCTGTAAAGTTAACGGTTCCGTTAACCTGGAACTTTTGACCGCCGTCTAGAGTCTTGCCAACTAGAACCCTTGCAGCCGTTGAGATTCTCATTGCCTCTGTTGCGTTTGCCCCGAACAGTAAAGGATTTGAGCTTTGTGTTGTTATACAGATGTCGCCTGCAACTGACGTAGTAATGAAGTTACTTGACGCTGTGGACAGTCCTATAGCAAGCCTTTGTGTTGAGCCAGAAACCGCATTGTCAATCCTAATTGATGGAGCAGTTGCGCCCCACACAAGGATATGATTGTCTCCACTTGTATTAGAAACCTGAAGCCTACCAGTGCCTTCAGAAGATGACCCTATAAGTACATTCTTTGATGATTTAATTGTAGCGGCAATGCCAAGAGTTGATCCTGTGTAAAACTCAAGATCAGTTCCGCTTATGTTCTGAATTGTTGCGTGAGATCCACCTTTTGGCTTTAGTTCAATGTTTACTGGGTTACTTGCCCCAATTGCCTCTACTAAGAATGTAGGCTGTGCAGCTTGTACAGTAAATGCAGCGTTTGAATTTCCAACAACTGTTATATCGCTAGTAAACTTTGCTGTTCCTGCAGTATTCCACCTAATTCTTTCCTTATCTGCCACAACGTCAAAAAGCTGGAAGTAGTTTAAATCTAACTCATCTGCATTTCCCATTCTCCACTTGCTAGCAGTATTCTTTTGGAAATATAGAAAAGCATCTGAGGTTGAATATACATACAGACCATTGGTAAATCTACCCAATCCTGCTACATCAAGCTTATAAGATGAATTAGGAGATGCTCCAATCCCTACGTTACCGTTTTCGCCTTTAATCCACACCCTCTGTGTTAATGACTGTAAGGAAGTTCCTGTTGCTGTTGCAGTAGATGTTGCAAATATAATGTCGCCAGGAGTTCCTGTGCCTGTTCCCTTACCACCTGCTATTATTATATTCTTTCCTTGACTATTTGTACCGTTACCACCTGTTGCATTTATTGTAATATTCGGAACTGACGCATTAGATCCATAATTGCATCCGTTACCAATATAAACTTCTTCTATCCTTCCTGTGTCACCTGCTCCGCTACCGCCAATAACCAATTGGTAGTTTCCTGTTGTGTAAGATGCCGCTCCAATTGCAATAGATTGTGAACCAGTTGAAGCGTTTGCTGAATTACCGATAGCAATTTGATTGGTTCCTACTGATACATTACCATTAGAAGCCTGCCCTATAGCAACTCCACCAATAGTTGCCCATGATGTAGTATCGTTTTTAAATTGCGCAGTTACTTTTACCGTTCCGGTGAAGCTTGTTGATGGGTTTATAGTAAGAGTGAATCCACTTGTAGTAAGTATAGTCCTGTCTCCAGTAAGAGTACCATTGCTGTTGTATATGTTTATGTCTGGCGGTAGATTATCAATCTGTCCCTGCAACTTACCAAACGCCTGTAGAACTGTATCCGTGGCAGAAATATCAGCGTTAGCGCCAACTACGTATCCTGTCAACAGAGAGGATAAGGTTATATAAGCAGAGGTGTCTATAGAGAACAGACCGTTAGCGTCAGACTTTACAAATCCTGCGTCTAGCCCCTCTACAGTCAATCCTGCCGGTAGACTTACGTTACCTGACGTGTCGTAGCGAACAATGTTGTTTAGGTTGCTTGTTCTTCTCTGTTTGTTCATTGCCATAGCTACAAATTTACTTATTTTTTAGGTGCTGATTATGTATGTCAATTAGGTGTTCTATGTACTGTTTTTTATCTCCCTTATCTATATGACAAGCCCTACAAACGGCCATAAGGTTTGATATATCATCCTTGTCATTGCTTCCTCCCATACCCCTGCAATTAATATGGTGTATGTCTACAGCTATTCTTCTGCAGATTTCACAAAGGATTACGTCATCTTCCACATATCCGAAGTAGTCCATATATATTTTTACGTGCTTCTTCATGAACAAATATAGCCTAACGGGCATTATAAGGGCTGTCTTTTGTCTTACAGAATCGTCAGGTTCAGCCTTCCTGCAGCCCAGCTGTAAATCCACTCATTTGCTGATACTGAAGAATCCCACTCTTCATATTCCTGCCCACTAATTGTTAATTCTCCACTCAACAATGTTTGAGAGAACTGTGTTTCTGGAGTAGTAATAATTGAAGAGTCACCATTTTCATCAATAACAGTAGTTTCACTTCCGGGATTGATTATCAACTGAATAAGCTGATACTTAAATGTAGCAGAATCAATAAGATTATCACCAGTTGAGTATAGAGTAAATACGTTTGCTTGAAGCTCTACTCCCTGATACCATGTACTAACGGGTTGAATATTTGCCATAATTAATAAATTGTATAGTATGTATTTATATTTGTTTCTATTCCTATTCTATTTGCTGATTGATTAGTTTCGTAGAAAACGTGTTCTTGTGTTTTTCCACTAAATGGTTCTGATGCCGACCTTGATAAAAACCTATCAAAAGCATTTGAAATTGTATTTGTAACTGTAACAACTGTTTTTAATGTTCCGTTTACAAATGCACTTTGATTGTTGCTAATG
>Ga0181358_1000095_pt1 | contig 36446 bp, 35 predicted proteins | sample Fa13VDMM110SD_FD_130096 | JGI IMG/M metagenome (GOLD analysis project Ga0181358, IMG submission 130096) | Freshwater viral communities from Lake Michigan, USA - Fa13.VD.MM110.S.D | ecosystem: Environmental > Aquatic > Freshwater > Lake | place: USA: Michigan | collected 2013-09-24 | reverse complement strand
GGTGTCCCCATGTTACTCGTCATTTTCCCGTTCCGGCCGACGAAGTTTCCGTGGGATCGGTTCAACTGCTGCGAAGACCTGTGCAGCCAATCGAAGTCCGTGGATGGCCTCGTCCATGTCAAGAGGCGTTGGAAAGTGCTTCAGGCAAGCTGCGGCCTCGTCCCTGAGCGGTTTCGGTACACCAGGCGTGCGTTTTGCGTCACACAACGCCTTCAATAGGTTGCGCGTCTTGGCAATGGCTCTAAACCGTTCGCGTGGAAGGGTCATGGATTCTCCTTGAAGCAGTCATAGCCTTCATCCTTCGCGTGTTCCTCAGGCGTTCCGCCCTCGGCCTCGGCCTGCCATCGGCAAAGTTCCCGGCGGGCTTCATCGCGCTCGGCTTGGGCCTTCAAGAGCAATCCATGCAGATTCGCAATCTGCTGTCGAAGTTGCATGATGTGATCCGAGTCAGTCATCCGTGTGCCTCCTCAATCGCTGCATAAACCATTCCTACCGTGAACGCACTCCATTCCTCAATCTTGGGCGACAGAGGAGTGCCGTCAAGCGCGCCAATCTTCCGGCACTTGGCGACTGCTGCTGCGATGACTTCACGCGGCGCGAGTAGGACGGCGTTGCGTGCTTGCCTGCGCTCGCGTTCGATTTCTTCCGGGTTTACGCCGTCCTTCCACGCCTGCGCGTGAACCTTGGCCCGCTTGGTGTTGCGCTTGATCTCCCCAGCCAGTTCTTCCGGCTTGACGCTGGAGCGCGAGAGGGTCAGGCGCATCGTCTTGCAAGCCTGCACGATGTCCTCGTGGCGGAACTCGTCCAGCACCTTGGCGGCCTCGGCGTGCCGCTTGGAGTCGGGCTTGGCCCATGTGCTGCCTCCGAAGTGTTCAAGTATCACGGCTGCGGTTTCTGTTCTCATGGTGTCTCCACGGGATCAAGGTATCGTCCCTGGCCTAGCCAGGTCGCTGGGTGCGGGATGAACTTTGGGTCGGACAGCTTGTGCTGCTTGGCGAGGGCGTCAATGCGCTCCTCCATCCAAATCAGCGCATCAGCCGGCTCGTCATGCTCAAAGTCTTCCATGACCTCTCTCACGGCCTTGTCTAGCAGAGTCATTGCCTTCTTCCTGCCCACCTTCCGAGGGAACCGTTGCCAGAGCGCGTCCAGAGCTGCCTGCGGGATCGCTGCTCGTCGGTTCGGCTTGGGATCATTTACGGATGAAACTGGCTCGACGGCAACGCCGTTGAGCAAATGTTTTTGTTCTTGTGTTTGATCTCTGATCTCTGATCTCTGAACTCTGACCTCTGATCTCTGACTCGCCATACCGTTGCCATCGTTTAGCGATGGCTGATGGATGGCTATAGCCATTCCGTTGCTATGGCTACCCCATCGCTGCTCCGCTCCACGCTTTCCGCGCTCGGCTGCTGACAGGCTCTTGGCTCGCATCGCTTCGCGGTCGCGTTCCTGCCTTGCGTTGCGGCGCATGCCGTCTTGGCTTATGGGGAACTTGGAATCCAGAACTGACCAGCACGCCTTCGCGCCTGGAGCCATGCGGTCGATGCGTTCGATATCTCCAGGCAACCCTCCGTTCACCCATGAGTACCAAAGCAGCGTGATGTAAACGCCGCGCTCCTCCATCGTCCATGCGGCAGTTGCGTTTAGGAAGTCGCTGCCGTAAAACTTCAGGAACGCTAGAGGTGCGCCCTCGCTTCGTTCAGGTTGTAGAATCACTCCAGACCTCTCTGCGCCCGACACGGCGCGTATGGTTTAGAAACCGCCCCGGTTACATGCCGGGGCTGTTTCGCTTTTCGATCATATCAATTCGCTCGCCGATCCACTCCATGCAGTTGACGGCCATGCTGTTTCCCAACGCCTTGTAGCGCGGTCCGTCTGGACACTGCTCGGCAGGCTTACCTCGCCACGGAATCAGCGTGAAGTCGTCTGGAAATCCTTGAAGGCGTTCGCATTCTCGCGGGGTCAGGCGGCGCACAGTCATGGCCTGCATGACCGTCGGCCCGCTTGCATTGACCGACGAGCCAGGAGTACCCATTGTCGCGGCAACGCCACCCGTCACTGCGCCGTTGTAACAATCGACTCCGACCGCCACCGCATGAACATCATGCCCGTGCATCGCATTCAGCGTGAACGATGTCCCATCGGTTGACACGCAAGCGTTTGACTTGCTGCATTGCATATTGACCACAGCCGTAGTCGCCCGCGTATCACCCTGGTCAAACAGCGAGAGCGTCGGGTTCACTTGGCCTTGCACCCAAGTCTCGTCATCGGTGACCGATTGGGCGCGCTTGGACTTGGTAATTGGCTGCAACACGACCGGATGATTCATCTTATGGAAGCCACTGCTGCCTGCTGAAGCTCTGCAAGACGGCGCAGTTCCATCTTGAACCAATCCCGTTTTATTGTTCTGCCAACGGTATCCAACTGGCTGTGCGACCAAATTGAAATGCTCTGAACCACTCGGCCCGCCTGTTCCTTTTGACCATTTGGTGCAAACGCTGCTCACGACTCCTGGGTTGTTTGGCATCCAGCCGCCGCTTGTAGCGCTGCTTTCAGCATTGGCGGCAACGCCTTGCCCCTTCGCTCTGCGCGTCGAAGAATCCCGCTGCACGCTTTCGCGCTCAAAGAGAACCTGGGCGGCACGGTTCCAATCTCCAGCACATCGCTCAAGGAGGCAACCAACAACGAAGACTCTGCGTCGGCGCTGCGGGACGGCGCGTGGATGCCCGTGTGTTCTGCACCATTGAGCGTCCAACACCCGGTAGGCCCACCCATACCCCAGTTCCCCCAACGCGCCAAGGAAGGAACCAAAATCCCGTCCGCCTGCGCTTGACAGCACACCGGGGACATTTTCCCAGACAATCCATCGAGGCCGTAAACGCCGAGCGATCTCAAGATATGTGAGCATGAGTCCCCCTCGCGGGTCTGCGAGTCCTGCTCGGAGGCCGGCAACGCTGAAGCTTTGACAAGGGGTTCCCCCCACAAGGACATCAATGGTTCCGGGTTCGATTGGCCAGGTTGCATGTTGAGTCATGTCTCCGAAATTTGGAACGTTGGGATAGTGATGCGCGAGTACCGCGCTTGGGAATGGTTCGATCTCGCTGAATCCGACCGGGGTCCAACCCAGGCCATGCCACGCAACGGTGGCCGCTTCGATGCCGCTGCAAACGCTCAGGTATCGCATTTCAACCTCCAAACGCGAACAATCCTGCCGTGCGTGGATGGTCTCAAGCTGCGAATGACCTGACCAGTCCATTGGAATGAACAGTCAAACACGCTTCCGGCTGCGTTGCCAAGGTCAGCGTAATTCAATCCGTCATTCGCCATCGCTCCAGCGACATCGTCGGCATGTACCGTGCCGTTGCGACGGACCAGCATCAACGCATACACACGCGCTAAACCCAACAACTCGGATCGTGATTGTGCTGCAACGGCCTTGCCGTGCAACTTCAGTCTCTCTGCCTCTGCTGCATCGAACAGGTTCATGTTGCCTCCTGTGAAAGCACAGCATCAATCGCTGCTCGGGCCTGCACAATCCAGTTCGCCCTGTCAATTGGCGTTCGGTAACACCGCTCCACGCGCTGAATCATGTTTGTGGTGTTGCTGGGGCTGTTGCTGACCAACATTGAAATTGCGCTACGCGATAGGCCGGTTAGGTTGTGCAGCGCGTCAAATGCCATGAGGCGCGCAACAACGGAATCCTTGTCCTTCTTGCCCTTCTCAGGCCACTTGAAACCTCGTGCAGCCAGCGCATTTTGAATGCCCTTTAGTGCTGCGTCTTTGGCGTACATCAGGAAATCCTCAAATAGGGTTGCTTCTCAACCAATCGCGCAAAGGAAAGAATTTTTCCGCTCTCTAGTTCGGTGCGGATCTTGTCCTTATCTGTTACATGAATGATCTCCTGCTCCACATACTCCGGCGGAACATCTCCAATCAACTCCATCGCGGGCTTACCACCCGGCTGCGCGACCGTCGCACGCCAGCGCAAACATTCAATTTTCTTGAGTCCTTGTGCCTGCATCGTCCGCAGCACTTGCGACTTGAACCACGCCGCGACGGCTTCATCGCGCTTGGCTCGCTGCTTGAGCCTGTCGGCCTCGGCCTTGCGTGCCTCTGCCCGTGCTTCGATGTCGCGGACGAGGGAAAGCACGTCATCAATTGCAGCAGGAAAACTTTCGGCCTGTTGGGTCAGTATCGCAAACTGGCCTTCCATTTCCTCTGTCAACTCGCCGCTGCTATCAAGCAGCATTTCCTCTAGTTCCTGCGCCGCCGCTGTCGCTTCGTGTACTCGTGTAAGACTTTTCATGTTGTTGTCCTTTCAGGGTTCTTCTCGTGGAAACGGATCGGGTTCTGGTTCATCTAGCGGTTCCGGCTCGCAATCAATGTCCTCTGCCTCCGGTTCCTCTTCATCGCCAAACCAATACTCAGCATCAAATCCTGGTGGGTAATTGCTCATGGTTGATCTCCTGTGTTGGTAAAACCCCCAGCGGAACTTTCGCTCACGCCGGGGGCTTTCCGGGGGGTCAGAACGGAATGTGGTCTTCCTCAGCCGCGACTGGCGCGGCCTGCTGTTCAATGGATTCTAACACGGTTCGGATGCCGTACAAAGTCCAGCCATACTGGCCCTCCTGCACGAACCCCGAGACGGCCTGACCGCCCAGGGCATCCTGCGCTGCTTGCATCACGCGGTCATCGAAGCAGGAAGCCCACTGCTCTGTACCACCAACATCCAGCAGGATGGGGTAGCGGTTCGACCCCTTTGTTGTGGGCTTACCCTGTCCGACTCGCCTGATGGTCAACCCGCCACGCCACGCGCAATCCTTTGGCGGCCGAGATGCCAACACCTCGCCAAATGCGCTAGGAGCCGCTGTGGCGCGTTCCGTGGCCTTGGCTTGGGTCTTGGTAGTCTTGGGAGCAGGAATGTCTTGCTGGGCATCCTGCTGCGCCTGAACGGGCTTCGGTGCAATTGTGGTAGAGTTATCAACAACTGTAACCAGAATTGGTTCTGGCTTGGCCGGCTGCTTGGTAGCAACCGCTTGCGTCGGAATCGGCAGTTCGCTGTCGGCCTGGCCCATCTCCTCAGCCGCGTAAAGGCCCGAGAGTTCCGCCGGGAACGCCTTCCGCAGGCTCAACATCTCGGCGCACTTCGCCAGCATCAGGCTCGGCATCTTCGGCCACATTCCAATCAGTTGGCCTTCCTTGCCCTTCTGCGCGTACTCGCGCCACAGAGCTACCCCCCAAAGCGCCTCGCTGAATCCGCGTCGATAGACGCCGACTTTCGCCGCAACTGGCGGGACCGGCGACAGCCACACGTCCTTCCACATGCCGTCATCGCCGCACCAGAACGGGCCAGCCTGGCCGGCGTATTCGCCGCTGCGCTGGGCCGTCAATCGCGCTCCGTCGATGCTGACCTGAGTCTGCATGACCTCACGCTTCTCGCGGCTATCCCAACGCTTCACCGCGTAAATCTGACGGGCGAACGGATCAAGCCCAGTGCGCTGGCAAATTTGACCGAACAGGGACAGCTCATCCGCAGAGCAGCCCTTCGCCACGGTGCGGGCAATCAGCCCCAACGTGTCACTATCCATCTTCGCAATTGTCATGGTGTTCTCCTGTTGTGCCTCGCCGACGCGGCTTGGCTGCATCACAATACAGCGTATCGGCACAAGCGCAAGTGGTTCCGTACACATTCTGCATGGATTTATAAATGCAAAGTGTATGCGTCCAATATGTGTCACGACCTATTGCGCATGGATGATGTTGACATTGCGTGTTATCTATGTACATTGCAGATATGAGAATTCGCATTGTTGACCACACCCAGGCCAGAAGGCAGCGCGACGGAGAGATGCGCCTGCGGCCGGCGGAGCCAATCCGATCACTGGAGGAGTGTGCAGAAATCATGGGCTTGACTATGGAGCAGGCGATGTTTCATCACACAAGTGCAATTCAAAAACTCGGCAAAGCCCTGTCTGGGTATCGCACCGAATTTCGTAAAGGTCGGTCACGTAGTTGACCGATGACATCCCCGCCAGCACGGTGCTGGCAAACAACCCGTTTCAGGAGAACACACATGTCACAGTCAAAATTTATCGTTGTTCATCTCACAGAGTCCGAGGCCACCTTCGTTCGCGACAGCATGCGGTTGATCTGCATGAATGAGTCTGGCGACTCGGCCGATATGGCGTCGCAAATTGAGCGCGTGATCGCTCGCAATTTGAATCCGCGCCCACAGGCATCGCGTTTGTTTCACAACATGTTTGCGGACCTCTATCCGGAGGGTCGCGAGTGAATAAGCCACAACCTGTTCGTGAGCCGAGTCTGACTGACTTTTACCTCGGCTATGCCTTTGGTGCCCTGTCAATCGCTGGCTTCCTTGCGGGAGCATGGAGCAAGGAGTTCCTACAATGGCTCGTGCCATGACCCCAACACAAACCGTCTCCGACATTCTGTCCACCATTCCTGCCGCCGGAAACGATCTCAAATCTGTTCAGTTTGTTAGCACCTCAACAGTTCACCAACTGCGCGAAGCATCCCAGAATGCCGTAGTTGAGGAGGAGATCCTGCACCGCCTACTCGCACGGTGCAGGGTGATCGTGTACCAGCACGTGATTCGTTGCCAGGTGCAGGCGGATGCGGATGCAGCTCTAGGCGAAAACCCACATCCACGCAGCGAGCAAATGCTGTTGGATGCCAGGGAACTATTGGCAGCCGTGGATGCCAGGCTCGGGGTGGACAATGACTGAATGGATAATCATTTCGCTACTGATTGGATTGGCGATTCTGATGTTCCGTTTCAATCGCCGGCTAGAAGGACAGATGCGAGTTGTTTCAAAAGGCTCGCAGGCGCTTTCAATTTCCCAAACTCGCACGGTCTTGTGGCACAATCAGGAGGTTCCGTGGGAGGCCACGCACATCGCATGGATCATGCTGGGTGAAAGCGATTATGGAACGGTCCACACGCTGTCCATGCAGGATATTGAATCCGTGCGGCGTGACATCGTGACGGCTGATTCTCCGCTGGGTCCAATCATCGCAAAGTCGATTGAATTGGAAATGGACATGCTTGGACGTGGGTGCAGAGCAGCCAGCGAAATCATGTACGCCATCGCACGGATTGATGGTTCAGGAAACGAAACGTGGCTATCCACAGATGGAGCATGGGTTGCGCGCTGGTCGCCCAGCGCCGATCTGCAAAACATCTTTGGCGACCACCGCACTGTCTCGCTGTAGACTCGGGGAGGTATGTTCTCCCTGCGCCCCGGCCTGGCTTCCGTCAGGTCGGGGTTTTTATATCATCTGCGCATGGCAAGGATGCCGAAACTTACACGACCACCAAACCTGATGGATGTTCTACTGAGCGCGCAGGGCCAAATGAACGCACATGGTCACGCGCTCGTTGCAACAGACATTGCAGCCGTCCATGATGCTCTGCGAACAATGCTGACCCTAACAGCGTCAGGGGATGTGCTGTTCGCGGATGAGTTGAGAAACATTCTGAATATCAAACACGCCATGCCGGCCAGACGTGGAACATCACTCGACCCAATGGTTGCTGGCAGATTGCTGCGTCGAATGCAAGCAAAATGACCGAACACGGGAAAGCGTTATTTGGGGTCTTGCTGTTCGACGTAACTGGGTGGCACGCAGTACCAGCCCTCTGGGATCGTGACGGTGTTGGGCGAAAGCTCCCAGCCATCAGCCGTCAGCGTGTAAACACGCACCTGGCAGGAGGGCCCAATGCGAACCGGGCTGCCTTCACTTACTAACGTGACTCGTGCGCATCCAGTCACGCACACGCTCGCCAGCGCGAGACAGCAAACCCTTGTCGTGCTTCGCATCGGTTGCCTTTACCTTTCCAATGTCGCCGCCAAATCGCGCCAGCACCTCGGCCACGATTGCAGCAATGAGTTGTGAGAGCCAAGCCATCAGTCGGCCCTGCTAGCGTCCTTGGCAAGGATCAGGCCAACGCCAGCCATGATGGCCGCGATGCACGCACCAATATCCGGCACAGTGGTGGGGTCATTGTCCGTCAACGCCTTCAGGGCCGAGCCGACGGCGACGAGGATTGCGGCGATGCCCGCGCTAGTGGTCTTCCAGTTCTGCTTCATGTGTTTCCTTTCGTTAGGCCCAAACCCGCATGGGGTGGGACTGTGGCGGGTAAAGAATCGGCCTCATTCGGCAGCCAGCAATGCCTTCATGATTGCATTTCCGACAACCGAATATCCATTGTTCAGGATGTGGATGTCGTATCCATATCCCGTGGCATATCTATCTGTGGCAGTTACGATTCCCGCTCCAGGCGTAATTGATTCCCAAAGATGTGCTGTGGACTCCGTGTTGGTCACGGCTTGATACAGCCTACGAGCGGAAAGATTGGTATAGGTAAACAGCTTTGAGATATCCACAACGCTCACGTTCGATCCGGCACCGAGCGCCCATGCGTTCGCCGTCTCTCTGGTTGCGGCAAGCGTCGTTTCGGTCGCTCCAGCTGCCTGCGGATGCGTGACGGATAATACGAATGCAAGATCGTTGGCCGGATAGCCGAGCGTCGTGACCCACTTGGCAACGAACTGATTTCTGATGCGCTCCATCTGCGCTGTCCATGTAGAACCATCAGACGGACCATTCACGCCAGCATTGCACCAGACGATTACGCGCCCAGAACCGCTAGCGGCGATCTGTCGTTCGCGCAATTCCTTCAGGTACGAGGTCAGCAAGTCGCCCATGTCAACGATCTTGTCGGCAATGTTGGTAACAGTTGCGCCACCTTGATACAACAGGTTGCTCACGCTGAAGCCCTTGCGCTTCTCAATTACCGAATGCCACAGGGCGCAGAATGGCCCGGTGATTTGGTACGAGGCTGCCGTATTGTTGTATCCGTCATACGCGCAAGTGAACTCAACCGGAGCAGAAGCAACCGTTGGCGAGGTGAAGTCCAGATATTCCGTCGCGTATCCATTCGTTCCCGTGTTGGTCGAAATGAAACTTGCGCTCTGGGCCACGATTGTGTTTGTGCCTCGCATGGCAAGCAACTTGAATTGTCCAGAGCCGGAATTGAATGTGCCATGAACAAGACGATACTGACACGATGTACCGCCCGCTCCGGTTCCTTCCGTCATCGTAGACGGACGCAACACGCGAACTCGCGTTCCGTTCGCTGGTGATGTAAATGTATTGCCGGATGCAACGAAGGCGCCATCCCAAGTGAACGAATATGGGATAATCAGATTTGATGTGCTATATCCGAGTGCAGTTTCGATAGCCAGTGCATTTGCATTCGATGCTGCCGCTGCTGTTCGTAGGGTTGTCAAATTTCCAGTAACGCCACTCCAACTGAACTGGTTGAGCGGCAGAAACATTCCACCAGAACGGTTGTTCGCTCCCGCGTTTCCAGCACACATAACTAGCGGAGTCGCGTAGACGGGCATTCCGTTCATAGCACATGCCGTTGCCAGACCGAATTGGTATCCGCAATTTCCCGACGAACCTGAATTGCTGTCTCCGATGGTGATGATGTCCACCGAGTCGGTGAATGAGGCCGCGTCACGCAGGAACGTAGATGCCCTGGTGTTTCCGAATACGGACTGCACCTGGTCGCCGCCATCAAACAGTTGCCGAGTTCTGATTGCGCGCATCGTAATCTTTCAAAGGAAGGCGTAGAAGCAACCCATCGTTCCGGTCGAGGACTCAACCTGAATCGTGATGTACTGCATGCCGATGGTGTCGATGACCACGCCGGCGGGCGGCGTGCCAGCAGCAGCTGCCGTGCCAGGGCTGTAGACGTTCACGGTCGGGACGCCAGCACCAACAGTAACCGCATGGAAGAAGTACTGCGTCGTACTGTTCACCGACAAGCTCGGGATGCTGCCTGCGGTAGCGTTGTACGAGCAGGCGCAGTCGGCGAGCAGCGTCGGGATGTACACCGGGGTTCCGCTCGTCTGCGTGTACGTCGTCCAACCGATCACGCGGAAGCCCGGAGTGGTCGCATTGTTCGCGCTGTGGAATGGAGTCAAGCGCAGCAGACTCGGCTTATCGCCCAGGTTCGTCGGAACCAAGAACGTCTGCCCGGTTGTAGAAGGGATCGTGGCAGTCGGGACAGAGTTATCGTAAGTGCCGCTGCTGGCGGTGACGAGGCCAGTCGTCAAGTAACTTGGCTTGTCAGTCGCAATGATGATGTCGGTAGGCATGTTGGTCCTTTAGTTGAATGCGCGGATGAGATAGTTAGCGACAAGGCTCATGCTCGCTCCGATGGCCGCTGACCATCCAAGCATATAGCCCCGCGAATGCTCAAGCGAACGGATGCGTGTGTCATGTTCCTTGAGCTGATCCTGCTGGTGGCTCTGCATGGCAATCAGGGAATCTACCTTGCCTTCCAGGCGGCCGATGGCGAGGAACAGTTCTTCGTGGTGGGTGGAGGTCATGGTCACATCGCTGCAATGATGAAGGCGAGCAGTTCGTCGTAACGGATTCCGTACTGATCTCCGGCTTCACGGGCAGGACAGATAACCGTTCCATCATCGGACACGATGGAATCACTAGCGTCCCACGAATCGTGGCAGAACATCCCGTAAGTATGCGGATCAAGTCCGTTGGACACGAAGGCCTCGCGGACATTTTGGGCAATCACACCAAAGTGGATGCGAGCCCCATCTCCTTTTCGTGCAACGGCGTCAGACATCTTGAATGCCGAGAGCATGCCCTTGATCTGCATGGCGGTTGCACGCTCTGCTGCCGAGATTGCGCGGACCTGCTCCTTTGAGCGAGCATCGGACGTGTTGATCGTTCCGGTCGCCGCATACACGACAGACCAACGATTAGGGGACGGTCCACCGCACGATGTAACATTGTCAGCCGACGGTCGCAGAGCAGTCGTCGTAGTGGTGACGATGCTGCTTCCGCCAACCGCCAAGTTCACAGATCCGCCGGCAGCAACGTTGACGAAGTTCGTCGAAATGCTGGAGCCGAACGAGTAGTTATCCGTGCTGCTAATTGTTGCCAGAGTTCGTTCGGTCCCGCCGGAATCATTTACCTTGACCCCGTACCCACTTTCAAACACTGCGAAATTGGGGAACAGCCATCGGCCGTCCGGGTACAGCTTCAAAGTGTTGGCCCAAGTAGCAGTATCGCCGAATCGCAAATCCATTGTTGAACCAGCACTCGTTCCTTGGATGATTACGTTGTTGGCGTTGCCATTGTTGGTAATCGCGTATGAAGCAGATGGATTTGCGACGTACACGAAACAACTTGCGGTACCAGCGTCAAATGTAATCGTCGAACCAACCGTCGGGATGATTGACATCAGGATGGTGTATGAGCCACCAATTTTGATGCTTGCAGTGCGACCGCCGTACAGGCTGAATCCACCAGCTCCGGCAGTAAGGGGGGCGGAGGAAGTCAGTTTTCCGCACTGGATGCCAGATAGCGTCGATGCCCCGGTGTTGTTCAGATAAATGCCGCCGTTGAACGATCCGGTGGTTACATTCTCAATTCGGTTGTAGAGCGAGGCTGAACTGACGTTTCCGATTTCGATGTCATATCCGCTTGCGGACGTATCGTCGGTTTGATAGTTGCCGCGAGTTCCGTTGATGGTGTTTCCACTTCCGGTCGCCTTCAATGCTCGACCAGTGGCCCATACGGAACCGCAGTCATTGAACGTGATGTTGTTGCCGGACGTTACGAGATTGTCGCCAGTAAGGCCCGACCCACTTGCGGGTCCGCCATAGAAAACCAATCCATCAAACAGCAAGCCCTGGCCAGTGCAAGTAAGCAGCGGGCCATTTGCGTTCTTGATGATGCGGACCTCGCCCTGACCGTAGAACCGCTGATACGAAGTGGACTGCGTCAGGTTGTTGCAGAGATAGGTGCCGGCCGGGAACACAAGCGAATACCCGCTGGTGATGGCAGCTTGAATTGCAGCCGTGTCATTCGTTGTGCCGTCTCCCACCGCGCCGAAGTCTTTGACGCTCACGGCATCGCGGAGCTTGTCCAGGACAGTGCGCTGGGACGCGCCCGTGCCGGCTGCGAGGAAAGTGACCTGTTCAGATGTTGGCTTGGTTTGGGGCATGGGTTAGTTCGTCGTCTGATAGACGCCGTAGAAGAACAACCTTGATGTGTTAGTCAGGGATGTGTCGGTGATAGCCTGGAGGCCAGTTGCTGCCTGGGTTCCAAGAGAAACGAATGTGTTGTTGCTCTCGATATACCCGATAATCGCGCCACCAAGTCCGCTCATTCCAGAAAATCCAACGCATGAAATCGGCGTGAAGTTGCCATTGAGATTAGTGAACGGCAAGCCAGCAATCGTTACTGCGCCAGTCGAACTGCCCTTGGTTGACAACAAGATTTCGCCGTGGAACCAAACCATGCGTCCACGCTTGATGAATCGCCCAATTGATGACGCCTGCACAAATCCAACCGATGCACCTCCACATTGCAACGTGGGAGTCCAGGTTCCGACTTGATCGGTTCCGTTATAGAAACCCTTGGTCCATACGCCGCTATCAACCACCGTTGCAGTCGTTCCAATACGCAACTCATCGAGATTCATCAATCCACGCGGTGACTGCGTGGCGTTCATCACAACGTCGTTTCGGATATTTCCTGAGATGGAAATGTTGTCGAAACACGTCTGAGCAATTGATCCTGATTGGCTTACGCCGTCAAAAAAGTTGTAGAGCGTGACGGAATACGAACTAGCCGTGCTGGTGAGATCGTTGACGTTCAGGCTGATGTTGCGAAGGATTCCGTATGTTGGCGTTGCGGTCGTCGCGACTGAATACAGCGCAACAAGCGAATCAGTAGAAACGCTGTTTCTGATAGATGCGCGAACATCAATATCATTTGTGGTCGTTCCTTCAATAGCAGAAATCAGGCAGTCATGGAACAGCACGTCTTGGCCAGTAGAAACATAGTTGACAACATGGTTCGTGACGCCATAGACGAAATATGAACGGTTGACACGATTCGTCTGTAGATTCTCGATTCGTGCGTTGTCTCCATTGCCCTGGAAGTTGACCCCGTAATAGCAGACATCAATCGAGCAATTCTCAACGATAATGTTCCGCATCCGATACGTTGCCGAGCCGAACGTCGTGAACAGCGCGAACGCGGTATTGCACGCAATGTCTCTCATTGCGAAATTCTTGGCGTTGGCAGTGGATGATCCGACGCTAATAGCTCGGCATGCGTAGTCGGATGGATCATACGCTCCAGATGCCCTCACGAACTGCGTCGTGATTTCAAATCCCTCTACCACGATGTTGTCGCTGGAATCGACATGTATCACCTCGGCAAGATCATTGATTGTTGCTGCTGAGTACGTTGACTGCAACGTAGCTCCGTAGCCAATCAGATGGATGTTTTGCTTGCTGAGGATTGGGATGTGGCTACGCCGCGTGAAGTTGACGGATGTTCCAACGAGCTTGTAAACACCCGATGGGAACAACACGATTCCACCTGACGCAGGAATAGATGCGATTGCAGCGTTGATCGCCGCCGTGTCGTCAGCCACTCCGTTGCCAACCGCACCAAAGTCCTTGACGCTGACCGTTTCACCAAACTTGCTCGCCGCGCTGCGGGCGACCGCGCTTGTACCGCTCGGCGTGTAGGTGACGAGGTCGGCGCTCGTCGCGCCGATGTTGCTCGTCAGGAAGTTCACGAATTCAATGTTGTCGGTGCCGGCGACCGGGGCGGAGCTGAAGGTCAGCGTCGTTCCGGCGATGGTGTAGGTGCTGCGCTGCTGATACACGCCGCCGATGTAGACCTGGGCGCTATTGCCGAGCGCACCCGGGTCACTTGCCAGCGTGAACACCGTCTGCGACCCCGTACCGCTGAACACCTGACGAGTGATCGTCGTAGGTGCGCCAGTCGAGCCGGACACCACTGCCGTCGGGACGCCATTGGCGTCGAACGCCAAGAACGAGTTCGCCCGCTGCGAGGCGGTCGGCAGTTCCATGTTGAGGTTTCCGTCCGAAATCGGACCCTTCAGGCTGCGCCCAACGTCCTCAGACATCTGCTGGATCTGAATCGTTGCCCGATCCAGCGAGTCCGTGATGACCTCGGGGTAGAACCCACCCTGGTTCGTCAGGTCGGTTGGCTGAAGGTTGGAGATGTCTGAAGTGATCGTCAGCGTGAATCCGCTGGCGAGCGCGCCAGCGACCAGCGTGACGCTTCCGCCAGGATTCGTGTTTTGGTTGCCGTTCAGTGTGACCGTGTAATTCGTCGTCAGCACTAGCGTCGTTTCAACGCCAGTTGAACTGTTCAGGCGGATCACGTCCAGATCAGACGCCGCGAATACCTTGAAGGTAAATGGAAAGACGCTGGCAGATCCAGTTCCAACAAACGGGCCGGCAATGCGCGTTGTGCTGCTAATTGTCAAGGTCAGGACTCCTGTGAAGTCGGTGCAAACCTATTGATATCGGTCACGAGTACGGGCACCATCATCGCTTCTTTGCTCCAGTTAGTGGTGCCAAAACATTCTTCGTTTCACCCTCATACAGCGCCTCAAGGCCATCAAGCGTGCGGTTCACCTGGGCGCTTGGAAGACCAGTAAACGCGCCGATCATGTTGACTGCCGACTTGCGGAACGCGGTATCAAATTCACCCTGCGATGCCTGTGTTGCAAACTGGTATGTCTCACCGACTGCTCTCAATCCGGCTGGACCGCCATAGCCCATGCGCGGTCCTTCGACGCCAAAGATCATCTTTCCAACCTCGCCAAACTCACGAGCAATGACCATCGTTCCCATCAGGTACGACAACTGCTCTGCGGCAAGCTCTCGTCCAATCTTGCTCATATCCCACTCCTCGTCCTCGCCTCCCTTTCGTGGGATAAGCGCCTGCTTCAGCATGTAGGACAGAACAACTGGAACCACGAACAACATAACGTAATCGGCTGCCAAACGGCCCTTGTTCTTGTTCGTCATCGTCTGAACAGCAGCCATGTTGTAGACCGTGTTCATGTACCCATAAAACACCGTGAACAACTTGACCGCAGGACCGCCACGCTCAACGCGAGCAAGATCCTTGACCATGCCTCCGCCCTGTGAGTCAATCACCGCCTGGTCCGCAAGCGCAATAGCAGTCTCCTCATCGCGTCCTTCGTACATGGCCTTCTCGTATGCACCATGCCACGTCGGTACATCGACCATGCGCTGCATCCGCATCATCAGGAAGTAGGTGCCCATCTGCACGCGGCGCATGGCGACACTTTGGCCTTGCACCATGTTCCGGATCTCGTTTAGTTCTCGGAATTGGGTGCGGCTTCTGTTCCGCATAAACTCCGACTTCTCGTTTACCTCTCGCATTGCAATCATCGGATTCTGCGCGACATATGCAATGCCGCGACCGATCCACCTTGCTCCGACGCGCACAATGGACTGGTTGAAACCAGTGATCTGCATGGCCGCACTCACGATGTTGAAACCTAGGCCAGCAGAACTAATGCCCTGCCGCAGGAAGTTCAGCGCCATCTCGGCTTCGTTCTGCACGCCACGCTCGCCGGCAGCGACATCCTTTATCCAGTTCTTGAGCTGCACCACATATTCTGGTCCGTATCGGTTTCGCACAGCCTCATCGAACGACTTGGATCGCATCAGACGGTTCGCCTGGATCAGCCATTCGTGCCACGTCAGATCGTGGATCACATCATTGATTCCGCCATACATGCCAGCCAGTGTGTACAGCAGCGGTTGATCCTCAACCTTGCGAACACGCGATTTCACGAAACTGCGTCGCGTCGTTGCGGTTGTGTATGAACCAGCCAAATCGCGCTTGGCCTCATCGGCCTCAGACATCGTTTCGGCCCGTTGTGATGCGCGAGGATCGTACTTGATCGGGTAATAGCCACCACGAAGCGTGACGGTCTTTCCGTCCGCAGACTGAACCACAAGCGGCTGAGGCTCAACCCATGCCGGTTCCTTGCCGTACAGGCGGCGTTCCTTCTGTCCAATCATGGGGCGGTACTTCTCAAAGTAGTCCCAAATCTGCTGGACCGTATTCAGTTCGTCCTCTGTCAGCGATTGCAGAACAGGAAGGACGGATTCAATGCTCCAACCCTCGCCATCCAGTAGGCGCTGCATGTTGCCAGCGTTGCCCATGTTTAGGGCCACAACTAGGCGTGCCTCGCGATTCATGGCTCGGTTGATCGTCGGGAAGAAAATGCCCTTTCCACCAAGCTTTCCAGCGCGGAATACTGGTTCAAGGATCTTGGTCAGGTCAGCGGTTGCTTCTGCCCTCATGGTGGTTTCTGTATCTCCGGCTTCGTTTGCAGACCGGATCAGATAGTTCCACAACGGCCCGCCATCCTTACCACCATCCATGATGCGGACAATTGATGCGGCCTTCAGGTGCGCCGCCGCGAATCCCTTCATGGCCGTGACGGCCCTGCCGATGTTGGTAGTCGCCGTCCTGGCGTTGGCCTTGCGGTCGCCAGCGTTATCTACAACGCTCTTTACGATCTCATCCCGAACCGCCTGAAACTCTGCCTTTTCCTTTGCCAATAGAATCTTGCGTTCGTTCTTTCCGATGTATTCAAGTTGTTTGATTGCATCGACAAGATCGCGGAAGTCCGCGATGTTCATGTTCTTGTACGGGATGCGCGTGTCACGCATTCCTATGGCTTCGGCAATGTCTGGGACCAGGCCACGATCCTCAAGCGATGCCAAGAACTCTGATAGCGTTCGGACTCGGTTGGCCTCATCTGCCGTCATCGGCGCGATGTTGAAACGATCCAGCAGACCAGCGATTTGGTCTGCAACGTCCGCGCCCATACGCTGGCGATTGCTATCACGCAACACCCTGCGCAGATACCGAACTCCATCGTCGATTTCGTCGCGAACCTCAAGCGCAGTCTTTGCCAGTTGGTTGTTCAGGAGCTGCGCCCGCTTGGCGCGTACCGCCATATCAGGCTTGTTGTTTTGCATCGCAGCCGTGGCCTCTCGGGATGCCTTGGCCTCTGCCGCGATGAACTCGCTTGGACGCAGTTCTCCCACGCGCTTACGTCCGATGACCTGTTGGGCTGCCTGGCGAGCGGCTTCCATCAGCACCCGTACTGGCTGGCGAATCTTGCCCATAAAACGCAACTCAACACCCACCAGCCGCGCCCTAGCCTCGTTGTGGAGCGCCTTTTGGATCTCCTGCTCACGGGACTCCGGCGTGTTCATCTCCCCGTACAGGCGCAACATCTCCGCGTCAGTCCGGTCCTCCACAACCTCCCGCATCGGTTTAGCGTCAGCCAAAGCCTGTAGGAGACTTGCGCCAGCCGGATAGCCAAACATCTCGGCCACGACATCAGGATGCAGCCCATCGTCCTGTAGGACGCCAAAACGACCGCCAAGGCGCGCCAGGTCTACGGTTGGGGCAAACTCTGCCGCCAGCACCCTGTCAATCCTGTGTACTCCCTCGGCCTTCGTAGTGGCACCGTCCGGGGCCACGATTTGCGCCCGCTTCAGGAACGCCATTGCCCGGTACAAAGGATCCTGCTGCACCTCGCGCTGGACACGCTCTCGGACTTCCTTGCGCTGGGCGGTGTGCCGCGCCTGCATGTCCTTGATGATCCGGCTACGCGCCCGCGACAGCCATTCCATCTGCCGCAGACTGGCCTTGGTCATATCCGCAATGGCCGCATTCGTGGCTTCGCCAGCCATCTCCTGATATGCCGCCCACTCAGCATCGTCCATGCCCTCGGGCTTGACGGTGAACTGTCCGCGCATTTGTGCCACGGCCTGAGCCTGCTTGATCTGCCGCTCGTCTGCCAGCATCCGGTCAAAGACCGCCCGCAGTTCGTCATTTAGGACAGGAAGTTCGCGGCCAAACTCTCGGCGATAGATGGCCTGCTGCTGCGTGATGAAGTCGGCAATGCTCTTGTACGCCCTGCGGAAGAACGCCAGCATGCGGTCAAACACGCCAGCCAGTTCAAGACTCGGAGCCTTGCCCTCAAACAGATAGATCTCCGCGTTGTAGGTGATCGTTTCAATCAACGGCCTAGAGGTTTCAAACGGCATTGCGTTGAACGCCGCCATTCGTGCCTCTGGCGTGTCTCCAGCAACGCCCATGAACTTGAACATGGCATCCAAATCCGTAAGCATCTGCGGCGTAGCCGTGCCGGCCATCGCCTGCCTGGTGTAGTAATCGACGTAGAAATGCGTGAGTTCGTGCGCTCCGGTCGTAAAGTCAGCGCCCGGACCAAACAGAATCTTCAGCCGCGCAGGGTCATATCCGCCTCGGGCTGGGCCGGGAGACGGCATAGCCTGAAACAGCGGTAGGCCGGACTCCAGCTTATTGACCATATCTAACGTGATAGGGAAACCTGGTTGATCCATCTTTGGCAATTTGTCACCCATCACCCAAAAATCTGGGTTGCCATTCTCTCGGATGTATTCGTCAAGTTGCTCACGGTTTGTAATTCGTTCTTCTTGGCCTCGCCGAGTCAAATACACCTCGCCGCCACCGTCAAGAACTTCCAACACTCGCTCTGCATTCCATTGCTGCTGTTCTGCAACTGACGCATCCCAACGTGTGCCAAGTGCAACCGAACCAAGCTTCCCGCCGCCGTACTTCTTGAGCAGCTTGTTGACAGCCGCAGGCACGATCTTGTCGTAGAAGTCAATCATTCCCTTTCCGCCAACCTTCAGGCCATCGCCGCTAATGTCGCCGCTTCGCTCGGCCATGACCTGGTCGGCAATCTCTTTCGGGATAATCTCGTCCAGCGGCTTGCCGTCGAACTGGCTGCCCGTGGAAATAGCAACGCCACGATCATCAATTGGAATCTCAATGAGATTCCCCTGAAGCGGCGTGATGGTGACCAACTTGGCCGCGCCACGCGAGTCGTATCCGGTCCACGAAATCTCGCGCACCTGCTTGCTCAAGTCATACCGATCTGCACTCTGCCTGCCGTTTACGAACGCGACGCGGTCGTAGTTTCCCTTGATCGCTTCAAGCATGATCTGCTTGAGGCCGAGGTTCAACCAGCCATCAGTGGTTTCAACAAACGGTGCGCGTGGAATGGAAGCGTCGTTGATTTCGTTGTTGTACGCCTCCGCATTGCGTTCAAAACGCTCATATGCCGCTTCAGCCTCAACGCTGCCAGGAACGGCAGCATCAAGCGCAGCTTTCGACGCGTTATATTCGTCAATAATTGCTTGCCTACGAGCAGCAGTAGGAGCAAACCCGGTCTTCCTTCCAGCCTGTCCCCAATCGCTCTGCACTTCTTCCACAAACAACACGCGCTTGCCGTCCGCATCAACGCGGTCATTTAGGCGCAAGTGGACGAGAACATTCGGCTGGTCCCAATGGGAACTTGTGAAATCAAAAGGCTTTGGCTTTTCTGGAATGCGATACGCAGCATTCGCTTCCTCGCGCCGTCTCTCCTCTAGTTCATCTCGCTCATTTCCGGCATCTGCGAGACGTTGCGCCTCTGCATCAGTGAGCGATGCCCTAAACATCAGGCTTGTGATTTCCTTTTCAAGCGCCTGAAGCTGCGGTGCATACTTGTCGAAAATCTCTTGCCGCGCAGCAAGTCCAGTCTTGGAAAGGCCAGGAGCAGGCGGCGAAACGCCAGCGGGAATCGTAATCAGCACCTCGCGGTAGTTCTTGCCGCCCGGGAGGGAGTACTTGGAGAACTTCGGCGTGCCGCTTGGCCTCCCTCTTGCAATTTCATTTGCAGTTGTCAAACGATCAGCTTCTCGTTCAGCATCAACTTGATTGTCAAACACGCCCATTTCGCGACTGCCGTCTGGGTCATACACAAACCATCTTGTGTTGCCGTCAACATCAAGTCCTTCTTCAACGGTGTATGGCACTGTTTCAATTGCCTGTTCACTCAATAACACACGCTCAACGCGCACACCGTTGCCGCGCAAGAACTCAAGCACGGTGTCCTTGGACACCTTGCCTTCCTGCATCTTCAGATAGTCAGACAGTCCAGACCATTCAAGCTCGTCCGTCTTGATTGCACCCTTGTTGACCAACCCCCTGAGGCGTTCGCCCCAACCTGCGGCAGTCAGCGTTTTGGAATCAATTGCCGCTACCTCGCGCTCAAGCGCGGAGTAGAAGCCTGGACTGACGGGAGCCTGCTCAAACATCGCCGCCTGCTCAAACAGCTTCGGGCTGGTGATGTCGAAGCGGCGCGACAGCGGGACGATGTTGCCCTGCTCGTCGTAGGTGACTGGGTCGGCGGATTTGATTGCTTCTGGCTTGAAAAAACTTACATTTTCAAAAGCATCAGTTGCACTTTCTCGTTCCAAGTATCCGGAAAACCCAGCATTGCGAATTGCCCTCGCAACATCAGACAAGCCTCCTTCCCAACCAATTTCATAATCTTCCCACGTGAATGCAAGATCCCGGTCTTTCAGACCTGCCCTTTCAATATGTGATTGATTGCGTGGATCGAAAATTTCTCCCTTTGCATACCACCGAGAAACTGTCGGGCCAACGATCTGTGCGCTTTCTGGCAGAACCGCATTGCCTTCGGAATACGCCTCCTGCATCTGATCTGCATATTGTTGTGCAATATCACGATTGAAACTTGCTGATGCAGCCACGCCACGAACACCACGCGGAACATCAATGCGAGTGATTCCGCCATGGTAAAGAGGGCCAATGTTATATCCAGCCGCTCTGGCCGCTTCGTCAACCATCCGCTGCGCGGTCGCCATGTCGCCGCGCTCGACCGCCGCGAGGTAGTCGGCGTCCATGCGGGATGCTTGGTCGAACATCTCTGGAGCAATCGGAATCTGATCCAGCACCTCCATCACATCGGTCTTCGTCAGCGTGTCCTCTGTCTCAATCCGAAAATCCTGGTCGATGCCAGCATAGCCGAGCTTTTTCGCCGAGATGACGATGTCATCCACGGTCGCAAGATCAGTACGAAGTGCGCGGCCCATTGACGCAGCAGCCCGGTCATAGTCTGCCGAATCCTTGCTCTTGTTCAGCAATACCTGATTGATAGCACCCAGCAGATAATCGAACGCCTCTTGAGTTTTCAGATACTTGCGTGGCACATCAATGCCGCCAAGAACCGTGCGCATGGCCCGACCAGCTGCAACCTCGTCGCCATCAACAGGATGCGTAATAGGTCCGAAACCTCGCTCATCCAATACCTGTGACGTAGGCAGAAGTTCAACGACTCGCGCCGATGGCTTTGGTATGGCCGCCTGCTCCATCGGAGCGCCAACCTTTGGAACACCAACAATCTCGCGAAGTCCGCTCTCGGCCTCAAACTGGGACGGCGTCATCCCGCGACGTGCAGCCTGCGTCACCACGAATGCCTGATGCACAAGTGATTCGACTTCAGCCATTGCAGGATCACGACCCGCAGCCACCAATCTATCGCGCATGCTTGATGCGATCTGATCCGCTTCCTGAACAAATGCGCTCTCTGCCTCTGTCTTTGCATCAAGCAGGGCACGAGCCTCTTCAACCAACGCCTCGCGGCTCTGCTCAAACTGCTGCGCCTCCATTGCGCTCATCGCATCTGGCGACAGGCGCATATGCGGCATTAGTGCGTCTCCCAACTTCGTGCCGGCCAAACGCGCCGCAAACTGCGAGGTTGGCAGCGTCACGTCGTTGCCAAGTTCGACGGCCTGACGCACCTGCTGCGCCATGCCAGGAATAATTGCGTCAAGTTGCGTGTCCGTCACTCCAGCCTGCGTTAGCACGTCGCGAATGGTCGCGCCATCAACAAACACCGTATCAGCGCCGGTTCCGTCAGCCGTTGCTGCCACAAACCGTTCGTATGCTCCAGCATCTCGCGCCTTGAGCTTTGACTCGGTGGCGTTCTTTGAAAGATCATCGAAGAACCGCGTCTGCTTCGTGGCCTTGTTAGCCCGCCGCAAATCGACATACAAGTTCGCGCCTGGGCCGATACCGCCAAGAATGGACCCGCCCATTGCTCCCTGCACAAACGAATCCAGCACGCGCTTGGCCGCATCGCGCATGGTCGTTTCGCTGTCGATGCCCTCCATGCCCTTGGCAAGTTCCTCGCCGGCAATGTTCACAATTTCCTGCAAACCTTCCTCTGTCGCTTCTGATCCGACTTGGACAACATAAGCCTTGCCGGCTGCCGCCAGCGCGGCGCGCATCGTCGGCTTCTGTATTGCTTCTGCAATTTGCTCGCGCATCACGCGCACTGCCAATTGTCGAAACGGAGCTGCGGCGACCTTCATGCCAACGGCTTCAACTACGCCGTTCAGCAAGCCAGCGCCGACAGCAATTGGAACTGCCGTGTCATCGCTAATACCTTGTTCCTGAAGGTCCAAGTACAGGTTTCCGGCTTCCATTTTTGCCGTTGTCAAAACAATGCCCGTTCCCAAACCGCCAGCAAATCCAGTCATTGTGCCAATGCCTGGGATCACCGATCCTGCTGCGCCGCCAACCAAACCAGCGCCGACCACCTCTCGCGCCTGAGCCACATTTTGCGCCACGACTTCGGCAGTTGATGCGAGAATTCCACCGCCGGCAAGGTCACGCATCTCGGCCTGAATTTGCTTGGCGCGAGCAAAGTTTGTTTCCTCTGCCTCCCCCAAGATTGCCCTCGTACCAATTTCTCCACGCTCTGCGACAAGTTGGCCGCGCATGTATCCGCGAGCCAATTCGCCAGCCGTGTAATACATTGGCCTACCGGCAGCTGCACGGCCAATGTCTGCAAAGAATGAACCAACACGGTCGAGTGTTCCAATATCGTCACTCGCCTCGTTCGCAAATGTTCTGTCGGTCAAGAAGCCCGCAAGCACCGGGTTCGCACGCGCAATGTCGCGGCGCTGTACATCGGCCATGAATGCGCGCTGCCGCACGTCATCCATATTCCGCAAAGCGATGTCCTGTCCAATACCAATCTGTGAACCAATGCGCTTTGCTTCCGCCGCCTGATCCGGATTCACCTGCGATGCGCCCATCAGAGACGCCATAAGCGGACCCTGATTCTGGTTCACGATTGCCACAACATCCGGATCGACTGGCTTGATGTCTGGCACTTCGTAATCGACTTGCGCTGCCATCGTCTGCTGCGGTTGTGCGCCGATGATGTCTAGCACGTCGCGGTCCACGGCACCTCCGACATTCTGCGAAGGTGCGAACTGCGCTCGACGGTCGTCTGGCGTAAACGGAATCATTCGGACGGCCTGCCCTTTCGGAGCCAATAGTCGGCGATCTGCTGCATGGTTGGATTTGTGACGCCCGCCTTGCGGAACTCTGGTAACGCCACGTTAGACACAAACGATTGCGGAACACTCGACAACGTAACGCGATTTTTCCCAACCATGACGTACGCGGTTTGACGCTGCTCTGCGGTCATGGCACCAAGTCGCATCTCGTTGTCAAAATACCAATCAGGCTCGTATCCCTTTTCGTTGTATTGCAGGATGACCTGATCCAGTACGCGCTGCTTCTCGGTTCGATTTAGCGGTCGCTTCATCGCACTCTGCATGTCATCAATCTGCGCCTTGAACATGTTGCGGAGCGTGAGCGATTCGTTCTTCTCCGAGTCCGTTCGCGGGTTCGTCAAGCTGGTCATTCCATTTGCCAAGAACGTGGCCTCAACCTGATCTGCGTCAAGCGTGGCCGCGATCACCTTGTCTGGAGCGTTCATGTCTCCCAGCAACTTGGTGTAGGTCTGCCGCGTCATGCGACCACGGTTTTCTTCCAAGTACTCGCGAGTCAGTACCGAAGGATTGCGTGCCAACTCCTCCATGACTCCAAGTTCATCAACCTCGCGCTGCGACTTTAGGAATCGCGCCTGATCGGTCGGCTTCAGCCGGCCCCATGCGGAAGGAGGGATCTTATTTACGTCATTGCCAGGTATGGCGAGGAACTGCTCGGTTCGGTCGATCAGGAAGTTGTATTCCTGCCGAACCAATGCCTCCTCCTGCCCGTATTGGGTCCGCAGGGCCGCCTGGACGCCCTTGCGGATCTCCGGGTCTTTGATCCCGTCAGCAATGTCCAAAGCGTCCCTGAGCGATCCTGGAGCCTCCTGCGGGTCGTTGGCCTCATCATTTGGGCTTCCAACGCGCCCATATCCCTTGATGGTCGTTGCATATTCATCAATCATGAAGCGATCCCGGTTTGCATCAATTGATGCCATCAGGCTGTCACCCGCCCTGCGCTCCAAATTACCAGCTTTGCGCTGGGCATCGACCCACTTGTAAGCCTCGTCGTAGCGGTTGTCCAGCATCAGTCGATTGACCACCCCTGTCGTCAGTTGCGTATCAAGTTGCTGCTGGATTGCCGTGAACTGCGCGGAACCCTCTGGAATGCCGGAAAGCGATGCGGCCTGCTTGAGTTCGTTTAGGGCCACGCCACGATTGATCTCGTAACCACTCAAAAGTTCGCCGCGATTTTCAAAGTCCTGAATCGCAAGAGCTGCGTACTGATCCGCCCGAGCGCGAGATTCATTTGCCGCGAAGACCTTCACTTCCTTGTCGCGGTGGTCAAGTGCTTGTGTTTGGAACGTCATCATGTTCCGTGCAAGTACATTCTTGAACATCGACTTCTGTGTATCGTTCTGAAGTCCGTCTAGCGTCGATTGTCCAGCCTGCGTCAAAGCATCTGCTGTCGATGCGTACCGCGACTCAGCGTCCTTGCCAACAGTTCGCAGGTATCCCTGATCGCCACGCAGCATGGAATTGGCTTGCTGGAGGAATGCGATATCAGCGGCCTTGGTCTGTGCCTCATTAATACCGTCCTGAATAGCACTACCAAGACGGAAGACCTGATTTCCAGCACCCGTCATGGCTGCACCGAACCGCACCTGCTGAGGAGCGGCAAGGTTCTCTGTTACCGCCACCTGTGGTGCTTGGAACTGTCCGATGTCACCACCGCTCTGCGGAGCAACCTGCGGTACGAACGATGTAGGTACGGTCGGCATGCTTACATCCTCTGCGTAGAAACGCCAGCCAGAAGTTCCTCAATGCGCCTATTGCGCGCCCACGATCCAGCAATGTCGGTTGCGCTGCCGAGCAGACTTGTACTGAGCGACAGCCCAGGATAGATCGTGCTGGCAGTTGCCTGAAGGTTCTGCGCAGAGATGTCAGCCATCGTTGCACCGACACCGATGTTGAACGCCTGCAACTTGGCCGCCTCAGCTGCCCTGACATTGGCCGCGCTCATGGAAAGCTTGTCGATCTCCTTGACCAAATCCATGCTGCCAAGAATCTCTGCAGGCGCGCCTTCGCTCAACACGCCTCCACGAGCCGCAAGCGCAGCCTTGGCAGACGCACGGGCCTGCCCCGCCTGCATTGTGTAGCGACCGACGCGCTCCTGCCCCTCGCGCATGATTCCGCCGGCAGCAAACCGAGCCATGCCCTGATTGACACGCGCCATCTCGGCTGCAAACGCCTGATTCTGCGCCTGCATCTTGAGTTGGTTCTGCTGGCTCTGCGCGGTGTAATACGAGCCGATGGCACTGTTGGCAGCGCCAAGAATCGCCATGATCGGGCCAGCAACCGTCATGGCCTCCGCAAACTGACCCATATTGAATCCGGTCCCAGCACCACCGCTCTGCGCTGCGGTCAACGCCGCCTCGTTTTGCATGGACGCGATTTCTGGGATTTTCGATTGGGTCAATAGCGTGTTATCCAATCCCGGATAACTGAATCCCTTCCCAGGCGTTGTTACGACGAATCCCATATTAGCCTCCGATCACAACCTCAAGAGTCAAACCGACCACACTCAACGGCAGTGGATCAAGCTGACGAATAAATACCTGACCGCTATTTGCCCACTTCGGCATCAAGTCCACATCAACCTCATCGCTCTTGAGCGCGGGTGGACTGCCATACGGTTCCGTGCTGCGCTGCTTGGCTTCCACCAAATTGTCTGCATCCGGGCCAACAAAGATGCCACTCGACTGGAACACGCGAAGCGTCGCCTTGTTGATGTTCTTGCGCCGCCCCTGTCCAGCGCCGTCAATGTTGATGGTCAATGGCAAAGTTTGCAGGTCACTCTCGTATGGCAATCCGACATGAATAACGGTGAACGCACGATCCAACGAGACGCTGCCAGACACAACCGTTTCCTGCGGCTGTACCGCCCCGTCTGCCAGAATGCTGACCGTCTTGCCTTCCAGGTGTGACAGACCACTGACGCTGTTGCGTGCGAACGCCCAAACTGCGGTAGCCACGCTACGAAGCGCAGCTGGTATCACCTTGTCCACTCGCGCCGTAGCCACGGTGCTACTGCTGGTAGACAAGATCGTGAGCCGATATTGCACGCCATCGGTGCCAGTAATCACGATGGCGTCGCCCACGTCGCTTGTGCCAGGGAACACAAAGATGCCGCTGGATGCAGTCACCGTCAGCGTGTCGGCTGGCCCCCACGTCGATCCGCCAGTCACCGTGACCGTAGTTGCCGTTGTGTTCGTGCCGTCATACGACAGACCACAGTCCACAAAGAAACAGTCCTCAAGGTCCGTAATTTGTCGGGTTTCAAACCTCTCGACATATCGCTTCGTGACCGAGTTGATCGTGCGCTTCACAATGACGTATAGCGCGTCCTCGTTACCTTCAGCGATTGCCGTGCAGGATTCGTAGGTGCCATCTGTATCGTGCCAATGCCAAGCAGCGACCTGCTGCTCCGGCACATACGTCAGGCCCAGCAGATACCCATTGTTCGATACGAACCACAGGAGTGGCTGCGGAGACTTGCTGTAGCACATGTCAGTGATGTCACGACTGTCGAACAGGTGCGCTGCACGAAGTGACAAATCTCCAGTAACGAAGCCGCTCGCCTGCCACGAGTAGCCAAGTTCGCGGACATGACCGCCACGCGCCGCACAATAGATCACCGTGTTGTTCACAATCGACGGCTGGACATTGTTTGCGCCGATGTATGACTGTGGACGCACCGAAATCGTTGTCGGCGTAATGACATCGCTGTTCACCGGGCTGATTCGCCACTCAGCGGCGCTGGTAAGCGTCAAGAGCTGCGTAAGCGGAACGATGTGGCGAATGGTGTTTGCCTCTCGCGCAGCCACACGGAACTTGATTCGATCCGTTTCCTCGGTCGGAATCGAATACGACATGTCCGATTCCGTTCCGCTGCGCGTCATCAACATCGTCTGCGGAGCATTGTTCGTGCCCGCAAAGATGCGGCGTTGCTCAAAATAACTGACTGCGCCTGGGTAGTTGTTCGCGCTGTTGAACACGGTGTCATAGATGGGCGGCGTAACGCCCATGTCTGGCCCAATGTTATTGTCGATGATGGATGTGCCATCGGTTTCTCCGATGAACCCATACAAGCCACCCTGCAACTTGTAAACGCGATACCTAGAAGCTCCAGGAACGGCTGTCCATTGGATCGTCACGTAACTTCCAGCGGTTCCAAAATCTAGGTTGACACTGACAGATGAGCTTTGCGCCGATTCACTAATCAGGTCAGAATCAACAGCCGTGACCACATACTGATAAACATATCCGGTTCCGGTTCCAGTCTTGATTGCCGTCAGTCCGTTCGGTGGCGATAGCGGTGCGGCGAAGTTTATCGTTGACAGAACCCACGTTGTCGCGCCATTTCTTCGCAGTTCTCGTGGCGCATAGTTTGGATGCACCAGCGTCAGAACGTCCGCGCTCTGAACGTAGTGGATGTCGAACAGGTCCGCCTCGGAATACGGGTTCGGGATTTCATAGACGCCAGATGGCAACGGATACCAATACGTCGCATTCGGAGGCGTTTTGTTGATTGCCGTGGCAATGCAGTAGTAATTTGTTCCGCCCTGCGAAACGAGCGATCCTACGTTGTATGGGGTTGATGCCGTATGCGTTCCGCTGCCAGCAGTGGTTGTGATTACTGGTGTTCCGCCACTTGAAAGAGAAATTTGGAACGTATTCGCAGCGGCGTTCTTCACGTAGTACACGGTGTCAGGCAGCATTCCTGTTGGGAGCGTGCCAGTTGTCGTGAATCCGATTGCAGTTCCATTTGCAAGTCCGTGCGATGTCCAGTTGATAAGTGCTGGCGTACTTGCCGTCTGAACTCCACTGCCTCCAGTTGTGGTCAAAACCAAAGGACCATTAGGAGTGGTCGCAATCAGAAACGTATTCGTAGCAGCGTTTCGGACATAGTACGAAGTGTTTTGCGTCAGACCCGACGGCAGACTTCCGGAACTGCTGAACAGCACTTCTTGTCCATTTGATAAACCGTGTGAAGTCCAAGTAACCTGCGTTCCTGTGCTTGCCCTATGCGTTCCAGATTGCGAGCCAGTTGTATCGACTGGAGTACCGCCGCTTGTTAGCGACACATTGAAGTGGTTGGCGGCCGCACTAACGACAAAATACTCTGTTCCAACGTCAATTCCGTTTGGCAGCGCGTCAGTAGTTGTAAACGTCACAATTGTGCCGTTTGACAATCCGTGTCCCGTCCAACTGATCTGCGCAGGAGATGCAATTGTGATCGTTACGGTTGCCGACTTCGATTGCAGCATCGTTACGGCTGCCTGTGCCGATTGCGTTACCGTGACAGTCGTTCCGCCGGCAACATATGCAGATGGAGAACCTGGCGTTAGCGTTGCTCCCTGTGTGTGGAATCGCGTGTAGCCAGCTCCCAACTCAATCGCCATCGTCTGTGTTGTGCTGTATGTGAACGGTATCAGCCTGGTGCGCTTGGTTGAATCCTTCACCTCGCGCACAAACTTGGTACCAGGGCGGTTCTCTGCCGGACCCTGCGGCATGGCAATGAAGTTCCGCATGCGCGCTGCACCAGTTTGGTACTTCACGTCATCGACGCGACCAAACATCTCTGGCGACATCTCGCCGCCCGCAAACGAACGGAAGTAGATACGCGTGGAAGCCATGATTTACCGTCCGCTCATCCAGGTCGTGATGTGTTCGGGACGTACGTTGCGCTGGTTGGCGTCGGATGCACGGGCCTGCTGCAAGTACGCAAGCATCATTTGTGCGCAACGCTTGCCTTCTGCCGCTCCCTCACCGCCCTTGATGACCGGACCTGCCAGCATGCCGGCAAGGTGCCATGACAAGGCCATAACAAACAGCGGATCGAACTTGGTCGGGTCCGTCACGAGCGCCTGATATCGAAGCAGCGCGTTCTCTTGGTTCGTGTAGATGACCTTGTTGCCAAGCGTGTCCGTCTCAATCACGTATTCCTGCGGCACATACACGCCAGCGTTAGTGATGGGCGGATTCGTAGCTCCGAAACCGTGTCGGTCGGCGGGATACGCACGCACCGCGTAATCGTTCTCTGCCTCTGGCGGCAGCACGGACACGGCCACCATCATATCGCCAGGACATGCGTATGCGTACTGCCACATCGTGTACGGCATCGTGACAGATGCTAGCGACACGCGGCGGGACGCGAAGTTCCACGGATGCATTTGGAGCAGCCCGTCGCGGGCAATCGGATAGAAGCGGGCGCAATGCTCCGCCTGCGCCGATCCTTCCGGCGGATCAATGCTGGCGACTGTTGCCTCATCGCCAAGGTGCGCGAGTGCCAAATTGCAGATTTCGACTTCTGATGCCATACCTGCCTCCTAGTGATGGAGGGTGGCCGGTTGCCCGACCACCCTCCTTGTACACCAGTTCAGTAACCGTCAGTCCATGCGTTCAGTAATCGCCGTCTTGCGAGGCCGACCGGGCCGGCGCAGCGCCGGTACCGAATCCTCCTGCTCAACAGGTTCGGGTTCAGACCCGACGCGCTCAAGATTTCTGTTCTGTGGGCCGTTGTACTCAAACACATCGCCAACTTCCCGCAGTCCATTGTCCACGAAGCACTTGACCTTTGCGCGATACTTGGGCATGGATTACTCCTATCAAGCGACCGTGAAGCCTGACGCGTACACCGCACGACCATCCTGGATGTCCAGCACGATGTCGGCGCTGATGACGCCAGCAGTGTGTGTACCAGTGGTCACGACCTGAGCGCCAAGATACCGAAGCTTGGTTGCCGCGATCTGCTGAGGGCTGATCTTGACAACGACCTGACGGCCGAGAGTAAGGTCCGCAAGCACGATGGGGGAGACTTCGCCGACCACGATATTGCCGGAGGCAAGCGTGGCGGACGAGGAAGCAACCACCTGGAACGTCGCGTTCGTACCGCCAGCAAGCGCGGTCGTGACGGTGAAGATAACATTCAGGTCATTGCCAGCACCGAGGTCTCGGTTCTGGGTGCCCTGGCCGACCGTGTAGAGCGAGCCGCTAATCGTGGCGGTATAAGCGGTGTTGCTCTGAAGGTCAACGACATCCGGGGTACCCGAGGTACCAGTGATATACGTGCCGGCGGTAGTGATCGCTCCGGTATTGCCGAGGCGAAGGTTCTGATCAAGAATCATTGTGTGTCCTTTCTGCTTTACCTCTTAGGTAAGGCGGGCTTCTGCGTTGATGAGGGCATCGACACGGCGGCACGGAACGCCGAGGAACGACAGCCACGAATAGGGGGTACCGAACTGCGACAGACCCTGCTGCACGGACAGCACGTTCTGGGCGCGATCCATCGCCTGGATGGACAGGCCGCCGTGAACGGTGCGGTTCATGTAGAAAGCCGCACGGCCCATCGCCATGTTCGGGATTCGGTACAGAGAACGAGTCATCAGCTTGATGAGCTGCGTGGCCGCGCTGGAAGCCTGCGTGTTGCTCGCGTTGGACATGTCGCTGGCGTCGATGTTCGCGATGCGAACGACGTAGCGCCAATCCTTCACGACCAAACCGTTCTTCCACTGGTAACGGGTCGCATACGCCTGAAGACGGTTATTGCCGTCATACACGGTCTGCTCACCGAGATCCTCGTGCATGAGGCCAGCGGTCGAACCCTTCGGGAACGGGCAATAAACGGTGTTGTCGCCCCAAACAACGAGGTACACCGAGGTGTTGTCGCTGCCGGAGCCGCCACCTTCGATGATGTTCTGACCGATGCCAGTCGAACCGGGCGTCGCAGAGTAACGCGCAGCCAGACCGAGGAACGACTTCGGCTCAATGGCGGGGTTGCCATAGAACATGGTCGTGGCCTGAGTCTGATTCATGGCCTCAAGGAAGGCAACGTCTTCGGACAGACGGAACTGAGCGGTGTTGCCGTTCAGCATTGCCAGGTCCTTGTCCACTTCGCTGCGAGCCTCAAGGATTCCGCAAGCCTCGTCCACCTGTGCGGTGGTCGAACGGCTGTTCGGAATGCCCTGGTTCAGCGCACGCCAGTAGACGGCGGGCAGACCAGTGCGGATCACGACGCGCTCGCCGGTGGGCAAGTTGCCCTCCTTGAACACGCAGTCCTCAAGGATCTCATTGCTCTGGGACAGCAGTTCCGCGATGACCGGAACGCGGCCCTCGGGATCGGTGCGCTTGGCCCAATCGGCCAGCGTAAGGTTGTTGGAAGTAAGCACTGCCATTGGAAATTCCCTTTCGTGGAATTAGGTGTTGGTTGGATACAGAGCATCGGCTAGATCACCGAATGTCTTCGGGCCGTTCTTGGCCTGTCCGACGCTTCCGGTGACGATCCGATCCTCACTGATTGCCTTGCCTGCGCGGTACATGAACCGGATTACTTCCGGGTGATCGCCCAGGCCAGACGTGTTGAGCAGCGTGCGAAGTTCGGACGATCCGAACGTGTCAAGAGCCTTCTTGGCGGTGGACAGGTTCTCGGCAAGCTTGTCGCCGCCGAACTCCTGATCGGACCTAGCCGATGCAACCCACTCGCCACGAATGGCCTTGACCTGAGATTCTTGACGGCTGGCCAGCGTTGGCCCCATCCGATCAAGAATCTTCTGCGCGGCATCCTGCGTCAGGTTCAATTCACGGGCAACCTCGGAGAAGTTCTTCACTACCTCCGAGTCGAATTCGCGGCCTTCAGGCGCTTTGAATTCGTACTGTTCAGGAGCCTTCGGCGCTTCGGCCTTGGGTTCCGTCTTGTTATCCGTAGCCTTGTTCTCCGTGGCCGGCGCGGCGGCTGGAGAGTCCTTCGACGCAGTTGCCTTCTGCCCATCACCATACAGCGCCTCTGCCGTCGCAGTGGTGCTTTCAGGTGCCGAAGATGCTTGGGAGCCGTTAGTTGGAGTTGCGGCTTCCATCATCGTTGATTCGTTCATCTGCTGTCTGCTCCTTCATCATGGTTGGATACAGTTCGGGGCACTGCGAATGGATCATGGACAGAATGCGAAGTCCGTAGTTCCTGTGACCTTCGGCGAATGACATTGCCATCGCGTTGGTGTTGAACGACGAACGGAACACTCCTGCATGATCCAGAAGCCGCCAAATGATGCGACGGCCTCGCTTGTTGCCCATGAGCCACTTGATATCCGCTTCTTCATTCTCCCGAGCCAGCCGTTCGCGCAGTTCGCGTTCTGCTTTGCTGCGTTCCTGGCTGCGCAGGTCAAGCGGATCATAATTGCTCACGGCGGAACTTTATGGAGTTACTGATTTCCTACGGGCACCGTCATCCGCCGTAGAGCATGGTTGCCGCAGCATCCATTGTTCCGGCCTGTTCAATCTCAAGTTTCGTGTTGATCATTGCTATTTCAAAGCTCCAATGCAGATGGTGAACCGTACCCAGAGAACATGTTCATCACATCGGTCAAACCGTTCTGCTGGCCCGGTCCCGTCGGAGACTGCGCCAGGTTCTTGGCCGTCTGCGACTGCTGATTCATAACCGCCATCTGTTCCTTGGCGGCCATCGCCTGGTTGCGGGCACCGCGAACCATTGCAACATCCTTATCTGCAATGATTAGCGACGGATCAACGCCAAGCATATCGGCGTAAATGTCGGCCCACTGATCGCTGTCGAACTTGTCAAGGATGTCCGGCTTCATCTGCGCGATTGCGCCAAGGTTGCCAACGAACCGATCCACTGCGTTCGTGCCGATGGCACGCTGTGCCTGAGCCAACATCGAAACAAACTCCACGTTCAGGTCCATGCCCTGCAACTCTTCCGGAGGTGGTGGAACCGCTCCGGACTGGATCATTTGCGTGAAGGTAATTTCAACCAGCGGGTCCAGCAGTTCATTGTGCAGACGTTCAAGGACTGGCCCCAGCATCAGGAGTTTTTCCTCATGTCGCTCTGCGACCTCGGTTGCGGTCATGCGGGTGTATGGTGCATTCGCGAGCATGAGGAACAGATCTGCGTAGAACGATCCACGGACGCGCTCGCGCACATCTTGGATATCGGCCAGCAGGTAGTTCAGGTTGAGATTCACCTCAAACGCGGTCTTGATGCCCATGCTGGCTCCATCCACGAACGAGATGCCACCCGGCAGCGTTTCCACATCCCGGTTCTTCATGCTCGTCGGAACCTGAAGCGGCGGCTTCGTCTGGTAGTCGATGGCCTGCGCCTTGCGAAGTTGCTCATGCTGGAGCTGCTTGACATCGCCGAGAGCCTCCATGCCAGGGCTGTTTCCGTAGATGTCGCCGCCGGCGGTAGCCCAACGCGGCACTAGCGCAGGGAAGTACGTGAAACCGCTCTCACGCAGGAACACGCCATCCTCGCCTCCAACCTCAAAGTACCACGATCCGAACGGCATGTTCTTGCTATCGCGCTTGGTCATGTCTCGGTCCATGCGCGGCTCAATAGCGTGGATCACGGGAACCCACGTATCAAGCGTGCCTGTGTCGTACATGTTCTGCACGCTAGTAGAACAGTTGTCGTAACCAAATTCCTTGACCATCTGACTGACCGTCATCTCAAACTCTCGGTAGAGCGTGCAGACTCGGCCCTGCGCATCGGTCGAAATGCAGTATTCGCCACAGGTCAGAGGGTAATGGTGGATGACGTTGTTGAAGTCTGGAAGCACGATGCTGGCGGCGGTTCCGAATGCTCCCAACTCCTCGTACATCATGTGCAGACTGCGGTATGTGTTCGACTTCTGGAACACCAACTGCATTCGCTTGGTCACATCATCCAGCCACATCTTGACGGGCTGGTATGAGTTCAGTTCAGGATCCGGCGTTGCGAGTCTGAACCACTGCCGCGCCGGAGACGTGGCACCAGCCATCATGCCTGCACCGAGTGTTCGGAGCGCACGGGTTCCGGTGTTATCGTAGATGTTGTTGTGTCGTCGCCATCCCTTATCGCGATCCTGGCGGAAGTAGCGACCGTTTCGTGGCAAGAGGTATGACGTGATTTCCTGCCAATGCGCGAACCACGAGGCACGCTCGCTCTTGAGTTGACCCCAGCGCGTAAACAGCCTGTCGCGCTGTGGCGCGTTGTTGTACGACCTGTTATTGCCTGGGTATTCGCTCAATATCAACCTCCAAGAAGCGTGTTTCGTCCGAGCGTCAACTGCGAAGGATCAATTCCCGCAGGACCAGTCAGCATTGTGGAGGCAGGACCGCCAGTGCCAGTTTCTTGTGCCGCAGCCATGATGCTTGCAACATCTGGTGATTGCTGCTGGCTGCGACGAATGGCAACTTGCGATGCCGTTGCCTGCTGCTGTGCCTGCTGCGTAGCCTGAGCCTGCATCGCGCTTTGCCGATTCATGGCTTCCTTCTGCGCCTTCTTGCCCTGCTCACCAGCATAAATGGCGTAGCCGGTTCCTGCCGCTGCTGCTGCTGCGGACGCGGCCAATGCGCCGACGATTGCTGCTGTCGTTCCAATTGCCATTAGATAAGTCCTTTCGTGTGTGCCTGTTCCGTCATTGCGTAGCCCATTCGACGCAACATTTTTTCAACCGAACCGCCATCATTGATTTGCAGATTTGTCATGCTAATCATGCTGGCTCCACTGTCTTTCGCCCATTGCTCAAATGCTTGAATGAGCCTGATTGCTGCCGTTCCTTTGCGGTGTTCCGGTGCCACCCACCATGCCAGTTCCGTTGCAATTGTGTGCCTTGGGGCGTACCAGGCTGGCGACAGCACGGCGACCAACAGGCCGGAGATTGTGCAGTCGGTGTCTGCGACGAACACCTTGGCGTGCGCGATGAAGTGCCGGATTGTGGCGCTGATCTCTTCATCGGTAGCCGTTAGCACGTCCGCGTAGGGTGTGAACGCCATGAATTGCCGATACATAACCACAATGGCATCATGGTCCGCTTCTGTTGCATCACGAATCATGGAAACCTGCGGCGAACGGTATTGATTTTTTCGGTCACTACGGGCACCTACATTGACTCGTATGGATCGTAATCCTTGGGACTGGTGTCGATCTTCTCGCGCACCTCTCTCGGTAGTTGCTTTGCCACCGGATATGCAAATGTCAACGCCAGCGCATCTGCGATGTCTGGGCTGCCGCCGCCCTGCAACCTTTTCTTGATTTCATCCTTCGACTCCAGGCATCGTTTGCCAACGGCGTCAAACCAATAGGTTGGCGTTGACAGTTCCGCCTTCAGTGCCGTGTCATTGGGGATGCTGCCGCCATTGCCGAGCCACTCCTTGACCTGCCACCACATCTCGGCACGGCGGTTTACGAAAAGGTTAGGCTGGTTCGCCTTGCTACCGAATGGCACCTCCACGATGTAGTAATCCAAGTGGCGCAAACGGTCAATGACTCCTGCACCGCCACCCACGTCGATAAACACGGCGTCCGGGTCGCGGTCATCAATGACCTGCGCCACAAGTCCGGCCAGTTGCATGTTGTCAACACCGTGGTGAATCATCGGTTTTTCCATGCGTAAGCCCTGGCGAACCACAATCACGCTACGGTCATCACCAAACCGGGCAGGATCGACGCCGACGACGAGCGGAAATTCAATCACATCGCCGTCCAGGTAGACCAGTTTGGACGCCGCCTCAACGTCCGACATGCTGATGAGCTGATCGCTGCCAGCCGCGCTGAAGTCACACAAATACTCGCGTGCGAACGCCGTCTCTGGCATATCGCGCTCAAGGCGCGACACCTCCTCTGGGTCTAGCGCGTCTGTGTCATGCACCGTGTAGCGGGTCGCGTACCAGTCAGGCAGGCTGCTGGCCCGGTAGAACAACTCGCTGAACAGGTTGATTCCTGCCGGAGTTCCGATGAACAACGCCCAGCCCTTACGGTCCGACAGCGCCGGCTGGATGATGTCGTTCCAAACCTCTGGTCTGATGTTGGCAACCTCGTCAATGACCACGCCATCCAGGCGCACGCCACGCAAGGCGTCCGGGTTGTCTCCACCGAAGAGGCGGATAGTGGCCTTGTTGTGCTTGAATGTCACCGCCAGGTCAGCCTCGTTCACGTCAATAGCGCCGGCCCTCAAGAACGGATCAAGTTTCTGCTTCAACCTAGCCCACGCAATCGCTTTCGCTTGCTTGAGGAATGGGGCCAAATACACATAGAACCCTAGGTCCAGCCTGCACTTAACAGCGTGGTCCAACAGTTCCATCAGTGCTAGTTCAGTCTTGCCGGCGCGGCGATGCAAAGCCAGCACCTTGAACCTGGCCTTGGTCCTGTGGCAATCCTTTTGCCACGGTCTGGGCGCGTATGGGAACTCAACGTTGAGTCTAGTCGCGTGGGACATTTGTCACGACGTTCAGAACGATTCCGCCGCCGTGGTCCAACTGCGCTCTATCGCCGTACTTCTTCGGATTCCACTTGGCAAGCAGCTTGAGGCGTGTCTC
>Ga0181358_1000092_pt1 | contig 36868 bp, 38 predicted proteins | sample Fa13VDMM110SD_FD_130096 | JGI IMG/M metagenome (GOLD analysis project Ga0181358, IMG submission 130096) | Freshwater viral communities from Lake Michigan, USA - Fa13.VD.MM110.S.D | ecosystem: Environmental > Aquatic > Freshwater > Lake | place: USA: Michigan | collected 2013-09-24 | reverse complement strand
GACTTTATCAGCAAGAACCACACTGCCGACCTGCGGGACAGCTACCTGAGTGTGTTTGACAAAGACCTCGACGCGCTGGAAACGGCACACCAAAGTGGTGTATGGAACCCTATCTCGGGTCCGCTGTGCGGGTGGTGTCCCGTGACCAGCTGCCCTCACTACAAAGAGAGGTACTAAGGTGCCCTACAAGGACAAGAACGACCGCGACTACAAGGGCGAGCAGCAATACGACGGTCGCCCCGACGTGAAAAAGAAACGCGCCCTGCGTAACGCGGCCCGCCGCACCATGGAAAAGGCTGGCAAAGTCAAAAAAGGTGACGGCAAGGACGTTGACCATGTGGTAGAACTGTCGCGTGGCGGGACCAACAACAAGGGCAACCTCAAGGCTGTGCCCGCTGCGGCCAACCGGTCCTTCAAGCGCAACAAGGACCACTCCAGAAAATAAGCGTACCCGGGCTGTCGGGTTAAGTTTCAATATAGAAACGCGAGCATATGCAGATCGTAGAGAACAAGGTCTTGGTCGTATCGACCAAGCAGCCGCACCTCATTACTGAGGTTATACCCAAGAGCAAGGTCATAAACCGGGACAAGGACGACTACGAAGTCGCTGTCCACTGGGGCCTTACTGAAGCCCAAGCCCTGACCAGCCTGAAGTTCCCGGCCCCGTCGCCCATGTCGCGGGACTATAAGTGGACTGGCAAGCTCAAGCCATTTTCGCACCAGAAGGAAACTGCAAACTTTCTGACGCTGAACCAGAAGGCCCTGTGCCTTAGCCAAGCGGGCACGGGAAAGACCGCCTCTGTCATCTGGGCTGCCGACTATCTCATGAAGATGGGCAAGGTGAAGCGCGTGCTGGTGGTCTGCCCGCTGTCGATCATGAAGTCCGCATGGCAGGAAGACCTGTTCAAGTTTGCCATGCACCGTAGTTGTGCAGTGGCGCACGGGTCGGCGACAGCCCGGTCCAAGGTCATCAAGAGCGGAGCCGAGTTCGTTATCATCAACTATGACGGGCTGGAGGTGGTCAAGCAGGAGATCATGGACGGGGGCTTTGACCTTGTCGTTGCTGACGAGGCTACCGCCTTGAAGAACCCCATGACCCGCAGGTGGAAGATGTTCAAGGCGGTGTCGGCTAGCTCACCGTGGCTCTGGCTGCTGACGGGCACACCGGCTGCGCAGTCTCCTGTAGATGCGTTCGGCCTAGCCAAGCTGGTCAACCCGAGCATGGCGTCGATGTACTTCGGCCAGTTCCGCGACAAGGTCATGTACAAGCTGTCGCAGTTCACGTGGGCACCGCGACCGGACTCCAAGGAGATCGTGCACCAAGCCCTGCAGCCAGCCATCCGGTTCGAGAAGAAGGACTGTCTGGACCTGCCAGAGGTCATGCACGTCGACCGCCACGTGCCGCTTACTGCACAACAGAAAAAATACTACGAAGCCCTGCGCACCTCGATGCGGGTAAGCGCTGCTGGCGAGACCATCACGGCAGTAAACGCGGCGGTGAAGCTGAACAAGCTGCTGCAGATATCCTGCGGGTCTGTGTATGACGACACCAGCGGCGTGATTGAGTTCGACGTCAGCAACCGCATCAACGTGGTGCTGGAGGTAATCGAAGAAGCATCCAACAAGGTGCTTATCTTCGTGCCGTTTACCCACACCATAGAACTGCTACAGAAAACTCTGGACAAACATAAGATCACCAACGCAGTGCTTAGCGGCAGCGTGTCGCTGAACAAGCGCAGCGAAGCGGTGAAGGCCTTTCAGGAAACACCGGACCCCCGTGTCCTCATCATCCAGCCGCAAGCGGCGGCGCACGGTCTAACCCTGACGGCAGCGGACACCATCATCTGGTATGCGCCAGTGACCAGCGTGGAAACCTACCTACAAGCCAACGCCCGCAACGACAGGCCCGGGCAGCGCAACCCCATGACGGTTGTGCATATCACCGGCAGCGAGGTGGAGACCAAAATCTACAGCATGCTGCGCAGCAAGGTGTCCAACCACACCAAACTGGTTGACCTCTACCGCAATGAAATAGACAGTTGACTATGTCTAAAACCCTCCGTATTGTGAGGGCATAAAGGAGCACCACATGACAAAACTTTCCAGAGAACAGGTGGACAGCATCACTGTTTTCATCGACGCCCGCATCGAGGAGTTTATGACTCGCACCTCCAGCGGCCCCCACGTGTCGTTTAACAGGGAACACGCCCGGCTAGCTAAGGACGACCTCTACAGGATGCTGTGCCGTGACTGACACACCGAAGCTGGACGAACTCGTCGCGGAATATCTCGTTCTGCGCAACGCCATCCAAGAAAAGGAAGTCGCCCACAAGGAGGAGATCGCCTCCCTCAAGGAACCTTTCGACCGCATCAGCATGCAGATACTGGAGCGGTGCAACGAACAGAACGCGGACAGCATCCGTACCCCGGCAGGCACCATCAGCCGCAGGGTGACCACGCGCTACTGGACCACGGACTGGGAGACGATGTACGACTTTATCAACAAGAACGCTGCGCCCTTCCTGCTGGAGCAGCGCATTCACAACACCAACATGCGGCAGTTCATCCAAGATAACCCGGATGCCTACCCGGCAGGGCTGCAAGCCGACAACCGCTACACCATTCAAGTTCGTCGCCCGACGAACGCTTAGGGAAATACCTATGACCAACCTCACCATCTTCAAAGACAGCAACGCTGTTTCCACTGGCCGGGGCCGCGAGAGTGCGCTTAGCCAAACTCTCAACAGTGGTGGTGGCACCTACCGCCGCATCCAGACCAGCAACACCGGCACGTTCAAGCGGCTGGTGAACGGCGAACAGATCGGCAACGCCAAGCGGGGTGACCTCGACGTCGTCATCGTCGGTGCGCTGCCCAAGGTGTCGCGCCTGTTCTACTCCGGCACGTATGACCCCAACGCAGAAGCCGAAGCGCCCGTCTGCTGGTCCAACCTTGGCGACGTGCCGGACCCGAAAGCTTCTGAACCACAAGCAAAATCGTGCGCTGTGTGCCCGAAGAACATCAAGGGTTCCGGCGCTATGAACACCCGCGCTTGCCGCTATCAGCGGCGTCTGGCTGTGCTTCTGGCCGGGGACGACAGCGGTGACATCTATCAGATCAACATCCCGTCCAAGTCGCTGTTCGGCAAGGGTGTCGGCAACGTGCATCCGTTCGAGAGCTACGTCAGCTACCTGCGCGCGCACAACGAAATGGTGGACACGGTAGTAACCAACGTCAGCTACGACCCGGAGGCAGCCAACATGGAGTTGCGCTTCACGCCGTTGCGTGGGCTTAACGACGACGAGTATTCGCTTGTTGTGCAGTCACAGGCCCAGCCTGAAGCTACGAACTACACCAAGATCACGCTGTTCGAGAAGAAGGGGGCGGAAGCTGCAGCCGAGGCTGAGGCTGAGCCCGAACCTGCAGCCAAGCCGGTGGTGAAGTCGTACGCTGAGCCGGACGACGAGGAAGAAGTCGTGGCCGAAGTGGCTGAGCCTACCAAGCGGGCCAGCACCAAACAACAAACCACCGAACGCCCTGACCCTGCTTCCTTGGCAGCCAAGGTGTCCGACCTCTGGGGAGACGAATAAACATGCCCGTAGGCTACAGTGTCCAAACCCTGAAAGATAACGCGGCTGCGGACGCTGGACGCCTTGGCGTGCGGTTGGGACGCCTGTGTATTGACAAGAATATCTCGGTCGCCGAGGTTGCCGAAGCAATGCAGGTGTCCCGCCAGACGGTGTACAACTGGTTCCGTGGTACGAAGTCCCCCTGCGCGGGGGACCGGGCTGAAATGGTCGAAGCCTATATCGCCCGCATCAGCCATTAGCGACAGCTAACCTTTTTTACGAGTGGTGACTAACGGCCCCTCCGGGGGCATAGCTTTCTGCTGCTTGAAACCCGGACCCCATGGAACCTTTTGACCTCATAAACGCTATTCATCCCCCCGGCGGGTGTTTCGCTTTGTGCGGCATCGACGCCTCCGGCAGGGTAAAGCACCATTGGGTCGAAGCTGCTGCAGATATGCAGGAGCAGCTGGAAAAGTGGCTGCCCGACCATGACCTCTACTTCTCCATGTCCAACTTTGAAGGGCCGGGGAAGCGCACAAAAGACCGGGTCTCTAGCGTCAAGGCGTTCTGGCTGGACCTAGACTGCGGGCCAGAAAAAGGCGCTGCCACGGCAAACGGCACACCCAAGGGCTACCTGACAAAGCGGCTGGCCGCAGAGGCGCTGGAGAAGTTCCGTGCCGAGCTAGGTCTGCCCATGCCTACGCTGGTGGACACAGGTGGCGGCATCCACGTGCACTGGGTGTTGGAAGAAGCCGTGTCCCGCGAGCAGTGGGAAGAAACCGCCGCCAAGTTCAAGGCGCTCTGCGTAGAACGCAAGCTGTATGTAGACCCGGCAGTGTTCGAAGTGTCCCGCATCATGCGCGTGCCGGGGACGTTCAACTACAAAAAGGACGCGCCGCGCCCGACCGTGCTGAAGGTGGTGGGGCCAACGACAACCTACGAAGCCTTCTGCGCTTTGCTGGGAACCAAGCCAGCGCAGCCGGTGCAACGGGCGCAGTCAGCGAAATCATCGAACGTCGTACCGCTGTTTGGGGTTAGCCGCTCGTCCACGCTAGACGCTACGTTTGACGAGCATAAAGACTTCCCGAACTCCAGCTTTGCCAAGATAGCCGCGCAATGCAGGCAGCTACAGAAGTGTGTAGATAACGCAGCGACCCTTGAAGAACCCATGTGGCGGGCGGCGCTTAGCATAGCGACCCTGTGCGTGGACCGGGAAGAAGCCCTCGCCGCTGTGTCTGCGGAGCACAAGGACTACGACCCAGCGAGGACGGAGCGGAAGGCCAGAGAGACCAAAGGCGCGTACTCTTGCAAGGTGATCGAGGGCCTGAACCCCGGCGGCTGCGACGGGTGCCCGTTAAAAGGCAAGCCCGGCACCCCACTGCGGCTAGGCGTGGTGGGAGTAGAAGCCAAGGACGAGGACGGGGACGAGGAGCTGGACGCAGATGCGCCAGCAGAGAAAGGTGGCCCGCTACCGCACAGCTACTTCAAGGGTGAAGACGGGTCGCTGTGGCGCAGGGTCGGGGACGAGCAAGCAGACGTGAAGGTCTGCGAGATCATGCTGTATGTAGTGAGGCGCATGCACGACCCCGAGAAGGGGTATGTGACTGTATTTCGCTTGGTAACACCACTAGATGGCACCCGTGAGTTCTTCCTGCCGAACCGGGTCATCGTGGAAAAGGCAGAGCTACGCAAGGGGCTGGCTGCCGAAGGCATCATGGGCAGCGACAAGCAGTCCATAGAACTTGCCATGTACATAAACATCTGCATCAACAACCTCCAAAAACGCAAGAAGGCTGATAACATGAGAACGCAGTTTGGCTGGGCCGACGACGACACGAAGTTCATCATCGGAGACCGGGAGTACGCCCCCGGTGCAGTGAGCGCCAGCGTCCCTTCCGCCGCTACAGAACAACTTGCAGAGCGCATGCGCGTTAACGGCACGCTGGACGATTGGCGCGAAGTGTTTGACCTCTATGCAGCACCGGGGCTGGAGCCCCACGCTTTCGGCGCACTGACGGCCTTCGGTGCACCCCTGTTCAAGTTCTCTGGGCAGTCAGGCCTTATCATCAACGTAGTGCATCCAAACTCCGGCACGGGCAAGACCACCATCCTGCAGATGTGCAACAGCGTTTATGGTCACCCACAGGAACTGTGCGGTCGAAGCGACGACACGGCAAACGCACGGGTGCAGCGGCTTGGCACCTGCAAAAACCTGCCTTTTGTGGTCGATGAGATGACCAACATGGAGGCCAAAGAGTTTTCTAACCTTGCCTACGCCATGACGCAGGGTAAGGGGAAGGACCGGATGCGTCAGCACAGCAACTCGCTGCGCCGGAATGACACGACGTGGCAGACAATCTCCCTGTGCAGTTCCAACGCGTCGTTCCGGGAAAAGCTGCTGGCCTTGAAAGCTTCCCCTGACGGCGAGCTTATGCGCCTGTTCGAGTACAACATTGAGTACACGCACGCGCTGGAACCCGAGTACGCCCGGAAAATGTTCGACCATCAGCTGCTTGAAAACTACGGGTGCGCGGGAGACATCTATGCGGACTGGCTGGTCAACAACCACGACGAGGCCAAGCGTATCTGGCTGGAAGTCGAGGCCAAACTGATAGCCAAGATCGGCCTTATCCCGAAGGAGCGTTTCCGCACAGGTGGGGCGGTGTCTAACCTTGCCGGAGGTGTGATTGCCAAAAGGCTGGGTCTGTGTTCGTACGACCTCAAGGCCATCTTCAACTGGGTTGTGGCCGAACTGCTCCGCATGCGGGATGACGCTTCAGCGATAGCGGGGAACGCATCTTCCTCGTCCGTCGTCGGCGACTTCATCAACCTGAACACCCAGAACATCCTCGTGGTCAACGCCAAGAAGGACAAACAGTCTGGCATGCAGTCCATGCCTAAACAGGAGCCCAAGGGCGAACTGCGGGTGAGGTTCGAGCCCGACACCAGCAGGGTGTTTATCGTGTCCAAGACGTTCATGGACTACTGCACCAGCAAGCAGCTGCCATACCGCGACCTGATAGCGGAGATGAAGTCCACCGGGCTGCTACTGAACAGCGGAGCCAAGCGCATGTCAGCGGGCATGAAGCTGTCTGGACCCCCGGTCTACGCCATGGAGCTGGACTTTAACCATGCGGCGTTCGAAGGCGCGGAACCCCTCATCGAAGCAATGGGTGGGGAGGAGGAAGATGGTGGTCCTGCACTGGCCGAAACTGTTTGAGGGTATGGTTAGCGCAGATGGCAAGAGAGCTAGAAACGGCTGGGGGTACGGTTGGCGTATCGGCAGAGTAGACGGCAGCGGTTATGGCAGTGGCTATAACAGTGGCCACGGCAGTGGCTATGGCAGCGGCAGAGGCTACGGCGGCGGAGAGAGTAAATGACAGTCCTGCACTGGCCGAAACTGTTTGAGGGTATGGTCTGCCTCGACGGAGAGGACGCGTGGAGTGGCTGGGGTGTAGGATACGGGTATAGCTTCAGCGGCGGGGGTAATGGCGGGGGTAGCAGTTACGGAAAAGGTTGCGGCACCAACAACTCCAGCTGCACAGGTTCCGGTTGGGGGTGCGGTTACGACGGTAACAGTTGCGGTGATGGAGGTAGTAAATAGACGTGGAGCTAGAAGGCGTAGAGTATCGGGTTAACTGGGACGCCTTCGATCCGGGCACTTCTATATTTCTGCCTTGTCTTAACTGTGCAGAAGCACGCAAGCAGATGGCGAAAACCATGCGCAAACTAGGCTTCCGCACCATTGACAAAATCTCGATAGAAGACGGCGTTCGGGGTTTACGTATCTGGCGCACATGATATGTTGCGCGGGCGATGTGGGGTTGCTCCCCCCACCTTCGTCGTTGTGTTGTCTGACCCCCCGCTGCTCCCTCGGCGGGGGGTTTTTCTATGTTTAGCGGTCGCCTTCGTAGGTAGGTGCCAGTCGCGCTTCTTCGTCCCGCAGCATCATGCCGCGATAGGTGCGCTCGTCGGAGCTTTCTTGACGTTCAAGCGACGTCATCAAGGTCTTCTCGTCGATGAAGTACGGAGTGCCCGGAGGGTAACGCATGTTGTGGCGCTCGATAGCAGCGATGGCCCTGTCCAGTTGCCCCGGCTGCGCGTTAGCATCCATAAGCACGCGGTAGAGGTTACCCATGACACGGGTCTTGGCCCTACCGGCCTCGGTGCGGGCACCTTGGAATGCGAAGGACTCCTTGCGGAAGTCAGACACCTTCATAGGCACAAAGCCCAGTGTCTGTGACACAATGTCCGCCATGTTCAGTTCCCCCGGCTCGATGCTGGTGTCGCCAGTGGTGGGGCTTTCGATACCTTCTTTGTTGATGCGATAGGCGTTTATCCCGCCGCGCAGGAAGGCTGGTGCGATCTTAGCAGCGCCGCGCAGAACCCTGCCTTCCGAGAAATCGCCATAGGCGTCAGCCACGGACATGGCCATGGACAGCGGCGGTATGTTGGCTGCGGCAGTGTTGAGGATGTTTTCGCTAGGCGTCTCGCCCGGTTTCCCGTCGCGCCACCACATGTTGCTGTTAGACAAACGTGATGCAAAGTCCGCACCGGTCAGTTCAGAGATGACGCCGTTCTCGACGATGTCGCCCATGCCGGTGCCGTAGGTTTCCGGCAGCCACTTCCTGCGGAACCAAGCTTCGAAGTTGTCCAGCGGGTTAACAAGCGGGTCCTCTGCGCGGATGGCTTCCTTCTCCTCGTCGTCCAGCGCGGCTTTCATAGCTATGCCGAACGTAGAACCGATGATGCCAAACACCATAGTGCCCGGGACGCCGCCAAGAAGCGCGCCCATAGTGGTGATGCCAGCTAACTGCTTGATAGCCATCATACGTTCCGCATGCCGCTTTGCGGAATACGGGTTTCCGTCCGGCAGCGAAGGGAGGATTTTAGCTATGGAGTCTACGTACAACGACGTCATAGCAATGGCGTATTGCTTGAAGGCCATCAGGGACCGAATGGCTGAGTGCTTCATGAACGCCGGGCGTTCAATGTCCAGATAGCTACCCATGGACTTGTTCACGTTAGTGACCGCTGCGTTCACTGACGCTTCAAAGTTTCCCGTCTTCGCGTAGTGCAGGTCGAAGGCCGTCATATAGGCAACTTCGCGGGTGACCAGCTCAGAGGAAGTGTACACCGCGCTAAGCGCGCCAGTTACAACTTCGTTGGTTTTAAGGAAGAAGTTCTTGACGTACTCACCTTTGGTCCTCGCCTTTGTTGGGGTAGCCGCAGAGCTGGTGACTACGTCGACCATGGTCTCGAACACTGCGCGCCCCGCACCGGCAAGGTAGGCTTTCCTGAACAGCGGGTCGTTCTTGAAGCTGTCCGAGTTGCGCATGGACGACATCGACATAACCGTTTCACCGAGCGCGTTGGTTTCGGTAACTCCCAGTGTTTTGGCGAAGTTAAGGTATTTGGTGAAAGCCGCCGTGGTTTTGCCGTAGCCGTATTCCGCGCCGAGGATAGGCACCACAACGCCCGGCAGGGACACCCACTGCGCTGCAGCGGTAGCGGGCGCGGTCAGGAAGTAGAAGAACATAGCCCGGTTGATGCTGTTGAAAACGTTGGGCTCGTTCTGGGCCGCGTAGTCCTGAACCAGCCGGTTCTCCATCTCGTCAACGAACATGCGGTATCTGGATTGGTCGTCAGGCGCGTGCTGTTCCTCGATGTCGTCGCGAAGCTTCTCGATCTGGTTTGCGATCTTGTGATCGTATTCAGCAGAAGAAAGCAGGCTAGCGTACTGCATGGCGGAGTCAGCAAACACACGCGGTATGTCTAGGCTAAAGCCCGCGACAAGTTCCTTAGTTTCAGCGAAGTTTTTCTGCAGGCTGTTAGCTGAGCTACTCATCAACCATGCGCTGAACAACTCTTTTTTAAGCGCGTCAACTTGTTTTTTGTTAGGCAGGTCAGCACCCTCTGCGGCAACCTTGTCCAGCACACTATACAGTTTCTCCAGCATCGTGCCGCGCACGTCGGGGACGTCCTGCAACTCTTTCATGCTGCTGCCGACAGAGACCACGCGAGTGCCGCCAGCGTCCTTGCCGTCCTTGCCTATACCGTACGTGTTTGAAAAGCGCCGCAGTTCAGCGTCGCGCTCCCCAGCCGTGTCGTAGACCTTAAAAATACGCTCGCGCTTGCCGTCTTTGCTGGTGTCGGCAGCGATGTCCAACCAGAACTCGCCAAAGCGTTTGGCCGGTACATACTCACGCGGATACAGGTTTCTGGGCATGCCAGTGTCTTCTTCGATTTCGCCTTCCAAAGCCTCGTCGAAGGTATCTTTAAGTTCCTTCTGGGTCTGTTCAGACACGTTCAGTCGGCGCATGGCGGAGTAGTTCAACGCCCGCAGAGCGTTATACATAGTCTTGTAGAACTTCTGAGTAGCAAGGAACGCTTCCCGTCCACCCTTCTGTTCGCCCAGCAGTTGCCACCGGTCGTAGACTTCCCTGATCTCTTCTTCTCGCCGCAAGGCAGCCTTGTCCAGCCGCTTCCTGCGCGCCGGACTGATGTTTTGCTTGTTTAGCTCTGTGGCGTACCACTGCAGTGGTCTGTCAGCGTTGTAACTATCAGCAAGCGTGTCGCCTAGTTCAGTAACGTCCACACGGTTAATACGCGTGTAGTAAGCAACTTCGGCCAACACTTCCTTGCCGTTTTTGTTGGCGACTTCAACCAGCTGCTTCGTTATGTCGTTGAACCTGCGCTGGTAGGTGTGCAGTTGCCCTATCTTCTGGGTGCCGAGATGGTAAAGCTTGGTCAGTCCGGGCACGTTCTTGTTGCCCCACTCAGCCATGCGGCTAAGCGGCATAACCTCCAACCACTTCTTGAACGAGGGCGCGCTCATAGTGCGCCACGCCTTTTCAAGGAAGGGCATAGCCTTGTTGATGTCGTTGGCTTTTTGGTTGGTATCCGCCGCCGTGCCGGGGTTTTGTAATATGTTGTTGGCGTTGAACTTCCTTGTCGCCTCAGTCACCACAGCCTTGGTTTCCTCCAACGACCTAGCCGCAGCACGGTCAGCGGGGGTAAGCGGGGCAGCGGGGGCAGCGGGGGTTTTCTTGGCGCGGGCGTAGTCAGTGTTTTTCTCCGCCTCCCTACGCGTGATAAGCTCGTTGGCCGCTGACAAGGCGTTCTGCACCTGCTGAGCTTCCGCGTCTTTGCCAGCGTTTGCGTACAGCGCCTCGCGAATGGCGCGAAGATCACCGCGAGTTAAAACCCCTTGGCCTTCAAGCATCCCGAGCACAGAGGCCACTTCGTTGCGCGTGGTAGCTGCGCTTAACAGTTCACGAGCTTGCTTAAGCGTCGGCTTGTTTTTATCTAGGTGATACTGGAGGTGCATAGCTTTATATTCGCCGCTAGCTTTGCGAGCTTGTAGCGCGTTCCATTGTTCGGGAGACGCTGGCGCGGTGTCTGCAGCAAACACTTTGTCCGAAACTTCTAATAGACGTGTAAGCGCGTTGATTTCGGCTTTGTCTATGCTAAGCAACTTGCGCATAACTTCGACAAACGCAGACCAAGCGTTGCCGCCTTTAACAGGAACAGTGCGCAACCAGTCTTGGAAAGGCTTGTTAGTCAGCCCCCAAGTCATAAACTCCCGTTCGTTTTTCATGGCGTTGCTCGTGCGCAGGTCCGCAGGCAACGTGTCCACTTGCGCGGAAACTTCTTTAAACAGCGCTCGAAGTTCTTCGTACACAGCCCTGTTAGGAGACAGCGCGTTTTCCGCAGCCTCCCGTATCAGCGGAGAAGACACAGCGTGCACAGCTTCGTGCATGAGTACTTCGGGTGTGGTTCCGCTGCTTATGGCTTTGCTGTCCCGCAGGAGGACGGACATCGCGCCCGTCTCCATATCCATTTTCATCTGCCCAGCAGAGGACAAGGATTCCATGCGGGGGTCACCCACCGAAGCTAGACCAACGTCAAAGCTAAACCCCTGTTGCTCCATAGCTTTGATTTTGTCGGCTACACGGGTGCCGATTTTGAAGTAGGCCATGTCGCCAGTGCGGTCGTAACGACTTACTGCGGCTTCCGTCACAGCCTCAGACAGAGTTTTACCCTGTATGCGGCGTTCAAACTCGGGGTCAGGCACGAACCCGTCAGGGTACCTGCTCCTCTCTGGGGGGCGAATGGTTGTCCGCATGTTGTCGGCTTGCTGAGCGGCGTCCGCAGCGGGGAGCTTGGAAGCCTCCCGTGCGATAAGCTTGGACAGCACCACGGGGGAGACAGTGGGGGACGGGTTAGCGATGAAGCTGCGGAAGTCCGCGACCTTCTTAGTGTCACCCCCTGCAGCTTCAAGCGCGTCTACAGCTGCGGTGTTGGCTGCGTTCAGGTCCGCTGTTTTAGCGGCTTGCGCCGCACGGCGCTCTGCGGGAAGTGGAGCTTTGCCGGTGGGGGCGGGAGCCACTTCAGGAGCGGGAGGAGCCACAGGAGCCACTTCAGGCACAGGCGTAGGCTGACCTCTCGCAGACAACAGTTCAGGCAGGGCTGCAAGCCCGTTAGTTACGCCAGCGTTGTACGCAAACCGGTCTTTGCCGAACTCGTTGAGCACAGTTTCTGGCACTGCCACACCGGACAGCGCGGCCTTGTAGCCCACCTCGAACACACTCTGCCTGCCCGGGTTTTTTGGGTATTCGACCGGCACAACTATGGCGGAAGCTTCCGGGATAGACAGCAGCGCAGGTGCCGCTAGGTTTTCACCTTCTGCAATGGGCGCTACCGCCGCCTTACCCTTGCGCCGTTTTGGTGCTGTCGCCGTTAGTGCAACGTCGACATTGCCTTCACTTTGTAGACCGACAGGAGGAGGGCTCCCAGCCCCGCCCACATCTCCGGCTGCAACTCCTTCAGGTCCTGTGGGAGTTCCGTCCAGTTCGCCCCGTGCGTCAAGGCTAGGAACGCTTTCTCCATCAGGTCGTCCGACAGATACAACATCTTCAGTGCCTTGTGTTGTGGTTACAGGCACCTGCTTAGCAGTATCAAGCGCCATAGTAGCGGCGGTTGCTTCAGAGGTAAGCCCGTCTTGGATAAGGCGGTTATACTCGTTAACAAACACAGCCTGCTGTTCGGGTGCAAGCGCCTCTAGTTCTTTTGCTACCGCAGCGGTGTCTTCTTCTGTGCCGAAGTCAGTGGAAGCTGGAGGGGCACCGATGGGGGTAGGGGCGGAGGGGGTAGGAGTAGAACCATCACGACGGCCAGAGAAAGGCGCGCCAGCGACACCAACAGACGCGTCCATAAGAGCGCCGAGAGCCGCAGACTCACCATATTCCCGCATAGCTTCGCGGTCGCCCAGAGGCAGGCCAGCGGCGTAGCGCTCTCCAAACTGTTGGCCAGCTTCCGCAGTGCCGCCAGCAACCGCACCTTGCCCAATACGCACAGCGCCCCTAGCCAGTCCGGGACGAGCAAGCCTACTAATCGCAGTGGAGGTGGCGGGGCCACCGAATAAACGACCAACACCGGGGATAAACTTAGCGGCCAGAACGTCAGCGCTAGCTTGGGCAGGGGCAGCGGCTATCGCACGGCGGGCCGCGCCTTGGGTAAGTGGGACCTGCCCACCTTCGGTAGCTCTGGCCACGTTGCTGCCAACGAAGAAAGGAGTGGAGGCTCCCACGCCACCAAGAACACCGCCGATGCCGCCAGCAATCGTGCCACCGGGCCCCGCAGCGGAACCTATAGCCGCGCCGCCAAGACCACCAACGACAGCTGGAACAGCCTGCGGGATGCTCTGGCCTAGGTTCTCCATCAAGCCGCCGAAGAAATCCGCGCGACCACTCATCATGTCATCGAAAGACGGTGCTCCGCCGGGCAGGCGTTGTTCGGCTAACTCTGCCGCTCGACGCTGAGAAGCTAGGTATCTCTGTTGTTCTTCTTCAGTAAGCCTCCCGGTCGCGGTTTCAAACGCAAAGGGCAAGCCTGTAGTTAGGTTGTTTCTGGCCTGCGCAAAGCCAGCGCCAATAGCATTACGGCGCACATTTGTTTCAGGGATTTCCGCGTGAACAGCGTTGCGCACCTGTGTCTGGCTAAGGCCGGGGCGACCACGGACCTCGTAGTTGTTCCCGTCGTTTGCACGCACCTGATAGGTGCGAACCCCAGCATCCGGGTTTTGACTTATTACAGCGGCTATAACTTCCCGCCGAGACAGCCCTTCTCGACCCACGACAGCGTACTGGACGCCGTTCGGTGCCCGCACAATATACCGTTTGTCACCCACTACGACACCCCGCGCACGCGGTCTTCATACTCAGACCCGCTACGCCTGCTTGCGTAGGTTTCGGCAGGGACGACGGCTCGCGCGGGAGCAACCCTAGGGACGACGGCGCGAGGTAGCGGCGTGATGCTGACAATGTCCCTGTTTCTAGTCGTCCCTGTGCCACTGCCACCAGTGGGCCTGTCCCTTAGATACTCTGCCACCGAAGTACCGGGAGCGCCCAACCTGTCGCCGGGGAGGACGCCGTCGTTTGCAACGAGCTGCTGCACCTGAGCGGCCACTATGTCAGGGTTCCAAACCTTGCCCGTTGGGGGGCGACTAGACATCTTGGCAATAAACAACTGCCGCATACGGCGACCCGGGCCGTCGTTACCAAAGTCAGGAATGGCTACACCGTTAACAGTGCCGCCTCTGCCTACGCCTTCAGATGCTTGTTGGGCAGATAGCCTAGCGCCGAGCATCCCTCGCTCATGCGCTTCGCCACCTAGCCGCTCGGAGGTGCGGAAGGCGCGGTCTTCTGCTGTGTTGCGTCGGGCCTCGCTAACACTTTCCCCGGTTCCACGGCGCTCCAAACCGTAGGTTACACCAGCCCTGCGCTCTGCGTTGCCTGCTTCTTCAAGACTGGTAAGCGCGGCCAGCCCTTGGCGTTGTTCAGCCTTGCGCTCCTTGCGGGCCTGCACGGCACCGGGGATAGCAGCGTTAGCAGCTTGACCCGCAGCCTGCAGAAAACTAGGCGAGTTGGTGCCAGCCATACCAAACCCAATCTGGGCCAGCATGGTGTAGAGGTCTTCCTTGCGGCTCTTCTCCTGAGCTTCCGGCGACATCAGGCCTTCGTAGTATGCGGTAGTCGCCTGCCTGCGCGTAGTGTTGGGTTGGTACAGCTGGTTGTACTCTTCGATGTTGCGCGCGACGTCCCGCACGCTGGCGGGGTCAAACACATATTCTTCCTCCTCCGCAGCGGGGGCAGCGGGGGCGACCACCGGGTCACCCGCAGCAAAAGCCACAATGCCACCGCCAGCGTAGTTAGCATCTGGGAAAGTATCACTGGGGACGAGCAGGTCGACTAGTCCGCCATCCGCCATACCCATGGGAGGAGCACCCATAGCAGGAGGACCGGGAGGAAGTGCACCAAGGCCAGCAGGAGCGCCCATACCACCCATAGGACCAGCAGGTGGTGCGCCCATCGGCGGGGCACCCATCGGAGGAGGAGGAGCACCCATAGGCGGCATACCCGGAGGCGGAGCGCCGACGCCCATCTGCGGAGGAGAGAGCACATCTTGAGCTACCGTGCGCGCGGGCATCTGCTCTTGCACCTGCGCGGAGCGCATGCGGTCGATGAACATACCAGCCAAGACAGCAGCGGTAGGGTCAACTGTCCCCATCTGCGCGGCAGCGGCGATCTTCTGCTTGTTGCCCATGTAGTCCTTGGCGATCTGCTCAGGGGACTGCATGCTGAAAGGCTTGGTTTCCATCTACTTAACCCCCGCTCAGCCGTGCAAGGCTAGCTGCGCCCAGACCAATGCCACCCGCTTGAGCCAGCATCGACGGCGGCGGAGCGTATGTAGTGCCAGTGGTGTTCAGCCCGACCGGGATGCCGCGCAGCAGGTTGCTGTATTGGCCAAGCTGTTCCATCGGATAGTCGCGCTGACGCAGGAAGTCTGCATAAGCCGTGTCGTACTGGCGCTGGCGCATCTGCTGATACTGGTCCGCGCTGGCACCTTGGAGGCCGAGGCGCTGCATATCCGCCTGCTGTTGCGTCAGACCGAGGTTACCCAAGGTGCGACCGGCTTCGAGAGCTTGTGCGTTTCCGGCTAGCCCCTGCTGGCTACCGAACTGACGGGACTGCTCTGCCAGCCTCTGTGCGTCGAGGTTGCTGGACTGGTTAGCCAGCGCGGCCTGAAGGCCAGACTGAGTGCCGAGTTGTTGCCGCTGCATGGCAGCCTGCAGGTTCTGTTGCCCGACGTTGAAGCCAGCGGAACGATCACGCTCGAACTGCGCCTGCGCGTTTTCATAGGAAGACTGCAGACCACGGGCTTGGATATCGCCCATCTGCTGACCCAGAGCCCGCTCGCGTTCAGTGGCAGCCAGAAGCTGCCTAGCTCCGCCATAAGTGCCCTGACGTGCAGCACCGAGGTCTTGGGCCAGCTGGCTTTTCTGCGCGTCACGCACCGCTTCGCGCTTCTGCACATCCACGACATTCTGGATGTACGGCGACATATACTGCTGGGCTTGCTGGTTGCCGAACTGCTCCGCGCCCTGCATCCCGTAGCGTTCTAGGAACGGCATCTGCACTTGCTGGTTGACCACAGCAGTGGGGGCGTACTGCCCCGCGTTAGCAGCACTCAGTCCCGCTCCATAGGCTAGGTCTGACGCAGCGCCGAACTGCCCCGGCGTCTGCATGTTGCGGACTTCGGTTTGCAACGCCTGTTGATCTGGCGTGAAGCCAGCGATGCGCTGCCCCTCATACGGGGTGTAGGGTCGATACGACTCAGCCTGCGAACGGTTGAGTATGTTCTCGAAATACGGACGTGCGTATTCCGGTAGGTTGTTGGTCGTGGTCGTGGAGTTGACCTGCTGGGTGGGTGGTGTGCTGTCGCCGCCGCCGCTCATGACATTTTCTCCAGATACTCACCCAGCGTTTCATGGTGGGTAAAAAAATGCCTAACGTCCAAACTGACCGCACGCATGTAGTCGCGGCCACGAACGAGGTAGATGATGTACGCCACGAACTCCATATACCAGTCACGCAATACGTAAGCAAAGACCTTGTCGTTGTCGTCCCCGTGCTCAAGGTCGTTGGCATCTAGCCAAGCGTTAATGCCTGTGACGATGATAGGTATAAGCTGCGCCTTGTAGTGGTGGAAGAACGGGTTCAGCGGCATCTCCGTAAGAACCTTGAACAACACGCGGACTACGTGCCCGTCCTCGATAGGTTTATCCCTGTCGATCAGGTCGTCGAACAGCTCGCACGTGTCCGAGAAGTCCATGATGAACCTGATGGCGTTGGCGTCGCCCAGCCACTCTACCAGTTTCGCGTTGCGCGCTTGCTGCCATTCGTACGTGTCGAACTCAGGTGAACCGATCATCTAACCATCGCCTTCCGCAGTTTGGTGTCTTCCCCACGGTCGGCACCCTTGCGGGCTTTGTGTGCTTTGTCCATCAGGGCGTGAAGCCGCTTGACCCCCAGTGCGTGGTCGCCGCCGCCAAACCTACGGACAGCTTCCGGGTCGAACTTGACCTCATCTCGGGCTACGCGTGCTGGCTGCCGCCCGTCGATCTTGGCTGGGATAGAGTCACTGACCCCATCGCCCTTACCTCGGATAGGCATACCGCCGTACCTAGCCAGCAGTTCCTGACCAGCGCTGCTGCTGCCGTTACCAAGTTCAGACACCGTGCGGGCGTCGATGATGAAGGCCCCGTTGTCCAGCGGCACTGTGCCGCCAGCGGCGAACTTTTTGCGCTTCTCGTTAGGAGACGCGAGCATGATCTCTTGGTCAGTCTCGGACAGCCTTGGGTCAAGAACCGGCGGCGCGATAACCGGCGGCGGTGGCGGCGGCAGGTAAGGTTCATTCACCGGAGGCATGACAGGCGGAGGCATGACAGGCGGAGGCGCGGGCGGAACGACTGGAGGAAGTGCGAGCTTGGGAGACACGTAGTTCGGAGCAATCTCCAAATCACGCGGGCGCACTTCCGGCATAGGCGGAGGCGGCAGTGAAGGCTCGACCACCGGAGGCGGGGGAGGCGCGGGCGGAAGGACCGGCGGCGGGGGAGGAGCCTCGACCACAGGCGGCTGCGGAGGAGGTGGCAAGTAGGGCTCGGTTACTGGCGGCGTCGGAAGAGGCGGCAGGAAAGGTTCGGTTACCGGAGGAGGCGGAGGCGGCGTGTCAGTGACTTCGTCAGCAACGTCAAAACCACCACCACGGGGGTTCAGCGGACGCGGGGGCTCGACGACCACAGGCGGTGCCGGTGGCGGAGGCGGCGGAGGAAGTGAGGGCTCAACCACTGGAAGCGGCGGAAGCACGGGTGGCGTTTCGATAACCGGCGCAGGAGCGGTTGGCGGCGGGGGTGGCAGTGAAGGCTCGACCACTGGCGGCAGAGGGCGAGGGGGTAAAACGTCTACACCAGTGCCGCCTCCGGTGCCGCCACCATCGGGGGACACTTCGTCAGCCACGTCGAAACCGCCGCCGCGAGGGTTAATCGGGCGCGTCGGGTCAATGACCACTGGCGGTGCCGGTGGCGGGGAGTAGGGCTCGATAACCGGGGGAGGAGTAGTTGGGCGAGTAGGGTTTGTGGGCAGCGGCGTCTCAGAACCGCTGCCCCCCGCTCCCCCCGATATGCCCCCTCCGCCACCTCCCCCACCTTGAGTGACTTCTGCTGACGTCGTCCCGCCCCCAAGCCCACGGACGTAGCGGGTCAGCCGGTCTAGGTCGTCTTGAGTGAAGTCGATGCCGCCGCCGGTATAGCCACCGCCAGTGTAGCCCCCGCCGCCAATGAGAGGGGGAGGGACAGTAGGCGTAGTAGGTGCGGGGGGCTCAAAGCGTCGTTCTCCACCGCCGCTCGTGCCGTAGTTATACTCGTCGCCATAACCCAAGGGGCGCGTTACCCTGCCCGGCACTGAACTGTTCCACCTACTTGGAGGGATAGGCGGTTGCGGAGGGAACGGCATGCCCGGCTGCACCACGTAACCGCCGCCTTCACCAATGGGAACGGCAGGCATAGGCCCCCCGGTGCCCGGGATGGTTGGCGGAAGCGGGAAAGTGGGGGCGATGTCTAGGTTGCCGGGGCGCACTTCTGGTGCTGGCACGTCGCCACCCTTGGCGAAACCTCGCGGAGCCGGAGCAAAACCCGGATAGGGGTTGGTGTCGTCGAAGTAAGAGAACTCGGACGAGTCGTTCTCCGAACCAGCTGGCTTGAACCGTGCACGGCGCTCTGTCGGGAGGTAAGGCCCTTCGTAGTTGAACCCGTCGTCTTCAGCTTGCGGCGCTGCGTAGCGGGGCTCCATAGCGCTAAGGAAAGGCTGGGCTGCACCGAGAGCCGCTGCGCCTGTTTTGTACAGGTTGGTAGGACCGGCTGCGCCAGCAAAGTTCTTGGAGGCTTCCCCGGCAAACCGGGTGCCAAAGTCAGCAGCCTGCTGACCAACTTGTTGACCAAAACCGGCAATGGGGTTGGCGGCGGTTGGGACAGATGCAGTAAGCGGCATCAGCGCAGCATTGCCCGCAGCGTTTAGGGTTTGCGCGCCCGTCGTCAAAGCAGGGGTAGCACCGGCAGCACTTTGGGCTCCTGAAAACAACCCGCCAGCACTAATAGGACCCGGAACACCAATGGCAGCTACGGGGGCGGCAGCACCGGCAGCACCGGCAGCACCGGCAGCACCGGCAGCACCGGGGACAGCGGTAGTAAGTGGCGACAGCGCAGCGTTGCCCGCCGCGTTTAGGGTTTGCGCGCCCGTCGTCAAAGCAGGGGTAGCACCAGCGGCACCCAGACCCAAGCCGCCAGCTATTCCAGAGCCGCCGAATGCGCCGAGGCCAGCCATCAGGCCTTTCTCAAGGCTACCCGTAGCGAGGCTTGTGCCGCCACCAACGACAGCCGCAGTGAGCATGGGCGGGATGCCGAAGAAGCTACCAGCCACGCCGAGAATGGTAGGCAGCATATCCTCAAGGAAGCCAGCCTCGGGCAGGCCGGTCATCGGGTTGGTTGTCAGCGAACCACCCTTCATCTGCGCCAACTGCTGCAGGCCATTAACTTCGCCCGGCGTGACGTGCATGAGCATGGTGTCGTTGCCGCGACCATACTGGGACATCTGGTTGGCTTGCGGCGCAGCGGGGTAAGACGGCTGCATAGGCTTCCCGCCACCCATTTGTGGCATTACCTGCGGCTGCTGCGGCATGCCCATAGGATTAGAGCTAGCGCCCATGGGAGACATGCCCATACCTTGCGGGCTGGGCTGCGGCTGCATCGACTGCATTTGCTGCGGCGGAGGCGGGAACATGGCTTGGTCCTCGGAGTAGCGGCTACACAGCCACTGCAAAATCTACACTAACAATACGACGCCTGCTAGGCTGGAGCTATAGTTGTTACGGTGCCGGAAGAGCCGCGATACTTGAGCGCTCCCGCTTGGATGTAGAGTACGCCGCCCCCAGTGGGGTTAGTGGTAGGTACCGTCGTGGCGTTAGCCATACCAAGCACACCAGCGCCAGAGCCGAACTGCGTCGATGTTCCTACCCCTGCATTCCCGCTAACAGCCAGACTGCCTCCGGCGAAGGTCCCACCAAAAAACTCGGTAGCCCGGTAGGACTTGGCTTGGTTGGGTGTCAGCGCGTCCAGCTGGGCAAAGTAAATCTCCAGCGTACGCAGGAACTGCCGGAAGAAAATCGGGTCGTAGGTTTCTGGCGGGTTCGGCAGCGGAGAAAACTTGAAGAGTTCCAGAGCCATATCAGCGAGTTCCGTCTTCGCGCACGTCGAGGCGCGACGTGCCTAGGTTCCAGTGTACGCCCAAGTCAGCCGACGAAACTTTCAGCGACATCTGTCTAGCGCGGGCACGGATAAACACCTGCTCTGTAAACTCATCCACAGCCGTCTGGATGACCGGCCTAGCATCCTGCGCATCGGCGCGACGGGCACTGCCCGGGAAGTTCCGCGACTGCAACGTGAAGGTGACCTCTGGGTGCGCCGACGTAGAGTTCTCAAACCTGACGTCAGGGATAAGCCTGCGGGACAGCATGAACTTGTCCCCGTCACCCAAGTCAAAGTCGTTGGACTGGATGTAGGACTCCATCGGCGACACGTCGTCGTTAACGCCAACCTCGTGGATGTAGTTATACCCAGTTTCAGTAAGGGCATCTGGCTCGTCGTTGTTTGAAGCCAGCGGCCCTGAATACAGTCTGGAGTCCAGCCAAGCTGTACGAGGCATCATGCCGTAATACCAAAGCTTTTCTAAGTAGTTGTATATGACATAGCTGTCGTTTGCATTGGACTGAGCGCTGGGATAGAACCACCAGATTTCGTTCCACTGTTCGTTAGTGCCAGCTACGACTTGTTCCAGTTGTTCATAGTTAAGGTTGCCGAACACATGGTTAAGCAGTGTGCAGTCTAGAGTGTCCACACGTCCAGAATATGCGTAAAACTTGCCGCGACCCATCCAGTATACGACGTTGGAAGCCGATATTCTTGCCCGAGGACCTGCGATGGTAATGTCGGGCGCGTACTCCTGCAGGCCGAACACGTCGGTAGTCCCTAGGAACTGCAGTGCGTAAAGGGTGGTGTCAGTCCAAACCAAGATTTCTTGGCGGGTGGGTAGGGCCGTGACGATGCGCGAACCGCGCGAAGCGCGCAGGAAACCCGCTGAGTTGGTGACTGTCGGCGTCCAGTCACCCGGTGTGTCTTGATCGGCCCAACGGATAAGCATGGGGTCGAAGTCGGCTACGCTGGTGCTTCCATACGGAACAGCGCCAAAGGCAATGAGGTGTCTGTCCTGCTGTGACACCATGATCTGCATGATGGCTGAGGGCACCGCGTTCGGGTCAAAGCTCCCAGCAGTAGCGTAAGCCTGCAGTGAAATAGCTGGCGTATTCAACGCGGTGGCCGGGTCTACTGTTGTGCCGCGCTCCCACACATACGCTGCGCCGCCACGGATGTTGGAAAACAGGTCGTTGTCAAAGTTATCAAACCACCAGTCCTGCTGCGGTTCGATGATGGGGGTAGATGCAGGTGAACCCCAACCTCGGCCCTGACCCCACACACCCACACCCCAGCCGTACCCGTAGACAAGCGAGGCGCTGCCGACGTGGATTTCAAACACCATTGTGATGGCAGTGCCGCCCGTCAGGGCCGCAGTTGAGGTAGCAGCTGTGTCCACCAGAAAGGTGAAGTTGTTGGCGTCCACCACGGTGACTTGGTGGTTGGCGTTTATCTCGGCGTCAGGCACGCCGCCTATAGTTCCGGTAACCCCGGAAATGGTGACGAAATCGCCGTCCAGAGCCCCGTGGGCTGTCAGGGTAACAAGGACAATCTTTGAGCCACTGCTGACCGACAGGGAGTTGTTGGTGGCTGAAGAAACAAACGTAGCCCGGATCGGCGTCACGTCGTTGTAGACACCGCTAAGCTCAATATACAGTTTTCTGTTGGTGCCAGTTGCCAGCATGATGTCGCTGAACGTGGTCACCCAAGAGAACAGGTTGCGGCACACCCCGTAGAATGGGTTAGCGGAATACTTCTCCCAGCCGCCCAGCTTCTCCGGCAGGCCGCTCCTGAAGCGTATCTTGTCGCACTCCCACCAGCCGCCTTCACCCGAATAGTTGGTGACGTCGCGGTTGATGCCGGGTTTGAACTGTAGCTTCAGGAGGGCCATAGGCGGTGCGCTAGTCTAGGGATTTGGGGTCGAGGGCCAGCACCAGCTGCGAATAGACCAGCACGGACAGGGTTTTGGCCGCGCGTTCCAGCAGGGTGGTGGTTTCTCCGGCGGTCAGTTCCGCCTTTTCGTCCGCGAGCTTCAGGCTCAGTTTGGCGAGCTTCAGCTTGGCCCCGGCTTCCATTTTCGCGTCGTCTTCCATCTGGGCGTCGATAGCCATGTAGAGGGCGAAGCGAATGGTTGCGGGTTCACCGTCCGGGTTCGTGATGACGTTACCGGCGCGGTCGCGAATGGGAGTGTTAAGCATCTGTGCTCTCTGTTTCTGTTGGGGTTACCGGAGTGGGTTCAGGCGTAGGCGTTGCCCACGGCACAGGCATGGTGACGATGGGCGGGTTTCTGATGTTCTCGATGTTGACCACAAGCGAAGCGTCCATGGATGCCATGCCTTCCTCGCCGATGGCGTCTTCGATCCACTCAACTACCTGTGCCTCGGTGACACTGTCAAATGGGGTGTAGGACGCCGGGTCAGGAGTGGCAAACCCTTGAGAGCCATAGACCTCGGAGGAGATGTCGTCCGTGCTGTCCGTAGCCCGGTAGCGCCAGTTAGCGATCTTGATGACGTCGATCATACCGTCGTCGGACGGTGCCACTTCAAGCGAGGAGATAATCCAAGTGTAGGCGATGGTCATGGTAGAGGTCCTTATGCGTTAGCGATGGTAGTGACAGTGCCGGAGGAACCGCGCCACTTGAGCGCCCCGCCGTCAGCGTAGAGAACGCCGCCACCGGTAGGGTTGGTAGCTGGGTTAGTCGTTGCGTTTGCGATACCAATGACCTTCTGACCTCCCCCAAACTGGTCCGACGTGCCGAAGCCGATATTGCCAATAGCGGTGATGCGTATCCGCTCGACGTCACTGGTAAAGAATATAAACGGGTTGCTTGTTGTGTTTCCAATAGCACTAAGGCCGAGCCCTTCCGCAGCGTAAAAATAAGCGTTTACTGTAGTTCCGCCTAACTGAAGTGTCGCGCCGCTACCAGCGCTGAATGCCCTAACAGTCGTGCCAAAAATACTTGTAACCGATGTAGTCCCGATGCCTACGTTGCCGCCAGAGAAAATGCGCATCTTCTCTGTGTTGTTAGTGCCGAACAGAAGATCGGAGTTAGCGCGCTGGAAAACGTAAGCAACCGCCGACCCAGTGCCAGCCAGAAGGCCAATGTTGAAGTTGCCGCTGGCCGCGTTTGTAAACCCTAAACCTGTGCCGGGGTCGTTAACCGACAAAATATATCCCGGCGAACTCGTCCCGATGCCGACGTTGCCGCCAGAAGGGTTAATGGCAAGGTTGCCAATAGTCGTCCCGCCAGCGACCAAGTTTTCAACAATAGCTATTGTGTCGCCGCTTGTAGCGCTGTGGCGCAGGCGAAGGTTTGACCCTGCGGAACCCGATGTGAAAGTGTTGGTGGTTATGCTGACGCCACCGGACGAAAGATCACCTTTCACTTGCAGTGGAACAGCTGGTGAGTCAGTCCCGATGCCAACGTTGCCGCCTTTAGTGATACGCATCCGCTCATACGTGAGGCCCTCGAAGGACGTGCGGAACGCAAACTCACCGCCATACCCGCCGCCAGAAAACACGCCAACCGCTGACAGGTTTACTGTTGATGTTGTGCCAGAATAGCTGCCGTCGATACCAAGGCCACTGGTGAACGAGCCGTTTAGCGACGGCGTGTTGACGAACAGCGAACCGCTGGAGTTGGTAGAACCGAGGACCACGTGCGCTGTAGAAAACTGCGCAAACGTAAACGCCGTGCTGCCTGCAACAGTAAGTTTTACGCCAGCAGTTACGCTGGTCCCGATGCCGACGTTGCCATCTGCGGCGATGCGCATCTTCTCGGTGCCGTTAGTATGAAACGTTGTCAGTCCGCCAAAACCAGCGAAGCCTGACGTTAAGCGCGTTTCTCCTGCTGATGATTCGGCTTTGAGGCTGGCAAACTCAGTCGAATCAGACGCCATGACAAACCCGCGAAGGGTAGTCGCCGAAGCCCCGACCAAAGCGGAACGGACGTTTCCGCCAAACACTTCCAGCTTATCATTAGGCGCAGTCGTCCCGATGCCGACGTTACCGCCTTGCAAAACGTGTAGTGCGCCGAGCACAGACGCGCGCTTGAATGCCAACGTGCCGCTGTAGAAGAACTGTAGGAAGTTAGTGTTGTCTGCGTCGTAAACATTAAAGTCATCGCCAACACTAGCAAAGTTGTATCGCCAGTTAGTAGAGCTATAAAAAGTAAGGCGCCTGTTACCATTGCCGCTTAGTTCGACGTTGCCGACAACGTCCAGTTTTTCTGTAGGCGAACTCGTACCGATGCCGACGTTGCCGGATGAGTCGATGCGCATCCGTTCTGCGAACCCGTTGGTATAAAAAGCCAACTGGTTTACGGCTGGAGTGCCAATATACGCGTACGCCGTCCCGCCGCCGCTGTTTGACAGCAAAATAAAACCAAGGTTGTCGCTTGTTCGACCGCGAACCACAAGCGCGTCTGCGGAACTTCCGCCCCCTACTCGGGTTTGACCAACGACATCAAGCAGTCCGCTAGGCGAACTCGTCCCGATGCCGACGTCGCCGGTCGAGGTAATCCGCATCTTCTCGGTGCCAGCCGTGGACCACGCGATTGTATCGGCGGCGGGGGACCACATCCCGGTGTTCAAATCCCCCGTGAAGGTGAGGGACGGGGTGGCCACAAGGCCAGCAGCCAGAGCAAGCGATGTAGCGGAGGCAGCGCCGAGCGTAGGAGTAACCAGCGTCGGGGAAGTAGCCCTGACCGGTGCCCCACTGCCCGTGGCTGTAGTCCAGACAGGAAGCGCCGAAGTGCCGCCCCCGACCAGTATCGCAGTTGTTGCGCCCGCCGCGAGCGTTTGGTGCGCGCCGGTTGCCGTCGTACCTGCCGCAAGAAGGCCGTAAGCCGTGGTCGACGTAGCGCGCCCCGTACCGCCGTTGGCGACAGCCAGCGTACCAGCGACAGTTACGGCACCGCTGGAAGCAGTAGAAGGAGTGAGACCAGTGGACCCAAAGGTAATAGTTGTTACACCCAGCAATGCTGTGCCGCTCACGCGGTTGTAGCGGGTGCAAACCCAGTTGCCAGAACCCAGCGACATGAACTCTGCCGTGTCGCCCACCGCCGTCGTGATGTTGGCAGCGGTCGGTAGGATCAGAGACGTGCCGTTGTGTGTTAGCGTTAGAATGCCAGAGAACCGAACCCGGCGAATAGCGCCACTGGTCGCGGTGCCAAGGGCCGTGATCGTAGTTGTGCCAGAGATAAGGATGCTGTTGCCAGCCGCCCCGGCAAGGTCGGTAGTAGCCGCCGACGCGATAGTGACTTCTACCGCCTCGTTGACCGCCGTAGTTACCAGAGTAGCCGCCGACGCCGTTGCCGTGAGTTGAGAGGCGAGAAAGGTGGCGACGCCAGTGCCAAGGCCAGACACGCCCGTGCTGATAGGCAGGCCAGTACAGCTAGTCAGCGTGCCTGACGAAGGGGTCCCCAGTGCCGGAGTAACCAGCGTCGGGGAAGTAGCGAACACCAGCGACCCAGTGCCCGTCTCGTCCGTGACGGCGGCTAGAAGGTTGGCGGAGCTAGGGGTGCCAAGGAAGGTAGCGACGCCAGTGCCAAACGACGTGATACCAGTGCCGCCGTTGGCGACAGCCAGTGTCCCAGCGACAGTGATGACGCCGCCAGTAGCGGTGTTCGGAGTAAGGCCCGTAGACCCAAAGCTGATGGAAGTGACACCAGCGGCGGGTGGCGCGCCCCACGAAGGGGCACCGCCGGTGCCGATCAGAACTTCTCCGATTGCGCCGACAGCTGTGACCCCAACAGCGCCAGTTCCGTTGCCGTATATAACTCCGTTAGAGGCAAGCGTGGTAGCGCCAGTGCCGCCGTTGCCGACAGGCAGGGTACCAGTGACACCCGTGGTTAGAGGCAGACCGGTACAGCTAGTCAGCGTCCCCGAAGAGGGGGTGCCCAGAACCGGAGTGACCAACGTAGGCGACGTGGCGAACACCAGCGAGCCAGTGCCCGTCTCGTCCGTGACCGCCGCGAGGAGGTTGGCGGAGCTAGGGGTGCCAAGGAAGGTAGCGACACCTGTACCGAGACCCGACACACCCGTGTTGATAGGCAGGCCCGTGGCGTTAGTGAGGGTAGCGGACGAGGGGGTGCCCAGCGCCGGAGCAACCAGCGTAGGGGTGTTAGCGAACACCAGCGAACCCGAGCCCGTTTCGTCCGTAACGGCAGCTAGGAGGTTGGCGGAGCTGGGGGTAGCGAGGAAAGTAGCGACGCCAGTGCCGAGACCCGACACACCCGTGCTGATCGGCAGGCCGGTAGCGTTAGTCAGAGTGGCGGAAGCCGGAGTTCCAAGAACCGGAGTGACCAGCGTAGGCGACGTGGCGAACACCAGTGAACCAGTGCCCGTCTCGTCCGTGACAGCGGCGGCGAGGTTAGCGGAGCTAGGGGTAGCGAGGAAAGTGGCGACGCCAGTACCGAGGCCGGACACACCCGTGCTGATCGGGAGGCCAGTACAGCTAGTCAGCGTGCCTGACGAAGGGGTCCCCAGTGCCGGAGTGACCAGCGAAGCGGAAGTGATGGTCGGGGAGGTGCCGAACACCAGCGCGCCAGAACCTGTCTCGTCCGTGACAGCAGCGGCGAGGTTAGCGGAGCTAGGAGTGCCCAAGAAAGTGGCGACACCAGCGCCAAGGCCAGACACGCCAGTGCTGATCGGGAGGCCCGTGGCGTTAGTCAGCACACCCGAAGTCGGGGTGCCCAGCAGGGGGGCAATAAGCGTAGGGGTGTTAGCGAACACCAGTGAGCCTGTGCCCGTCTCGTCAGTGACGGCAGCCGCAAGGTTGGAAGAGCTAGGGGTGCCCAAGAAGGTGGCTACGCCCGTGCCGAGGCCGGACACGCCAGTGCTGATCGGCAGACCAGTGACGTTAGTCATCACGCCGGAGGTGGGGGTGCCCAGCAGAGGGGCGATAAGCGTAGGGGTGTTGGCGAACACCAGAGCGCCAGAGCCAGTCTCGTCCGTGACGGCAGCTGCAAGGTTAGAGGAGCTGGGGGTGCCCAAGAAAGTGGCGACGTTAGCGCCGAGGCCGGACACGCCAGTGCTGATCGGGAGGCCCGTGGCGTTAGTCAGCACGCCCGAAGTGGGGGTGCCCAGCAGAGGAGCGATAAGCGTGGGGGTGTTGTTGAGGACGACAGAGCCGGTGCCGGTAGACGTGGTGGTCCCGGTGCCGCCGGAGGTCACAGGTAGGGACGACGCAAGCGTGAGCGAAGTCAGGTGAGTGACGCCATCCACCACGTTGGTAGCGTTGTTAAACACCACCATGGTTTTACCCGCCGGGACGGCGATGCCGGTGCCCGTGGTGTTCTTCACCGTGATGGTGTCGGCGCAGGTGTTGTTGATGAAGTAGAGTTTTTCGATGGCCGGGACGATGAGGTCCCGAGCACCGGCAGTGGTGCCGATCAGGTTAAGGCGCAGGTTCCGCGCGGTCTGGGACGCATTGGTGTCCGTCAAGCTGATGGTTACGTTGCCACTGGCAAAAGTAACATCTGCGGTGCCAGTGATGGCTTCCTCAAGGGCCGTACCAAGGTTGGTGTTGGTAATAGCACCCCACGTGTTGTTTTTCTCCCCCGTAGCCATAAGCTCGATTTTAAGGGGGCTGTACGTGCTAGCCATCTGCGGTTCCTGTTAGAAGCATACGCGTTTAGTCGTGTATATCACTGATTACTGCGGTTAGCAGCCCTCTTCCAAGCCTCGATAGTGTTGACATGTCGGGCTCCGCAGTCGCCGTATTTGGCGATCATGTCGGCTTCCCATACAGCCCTCTCGGGGTCCAGAAGCGGGGTAGGCGGTAGTGTCAGCGGCGGACACGGGGCCGCTAGGTTAGCGGGGGGAGCCGGAAACTGTACGGTTGGCGTCCTCCACGGCATCCAAGAGCAGGCCGTCAACAGAGGCAGGAGGAGCACAGCTAGCATCAACCGGAACATCGCGGAACACTTCCCTGATCGTGTGGGTCCGCTGAACAGAGACGACAGCGGCTGCAGCTTTTGCTTCTTCATACGCGGCTGACTGGGCATTGATGGTCTCCTGCATGCGGTCTTTTTCGTCGGCCACGCGGCGCATGACTTCAGCTTCCCGGGCTTTGCACTGCCAGTCGCGCGCGGTCCAACCACCAAAGGCAGCGGCCAACACGGCAGCGCCAGCGACGTACAGCAGGTAAGGCTGCAGAAATCTGAGCATCACGCCACCCTTATGATGGCCGAGTTACCCGCCGCTGTTGGGAAGGTAATGGTGAACGTGGTCCCCGCAGTCGTTTTGTCGCCCCCGAAGTCGAGCACGCACACAGCAGGGTTGGTTAGCGGCGTGCCAGCGATGCCGTTCGCCGAAGGCGTCGTGTTGTAGATCAGGGCTGCAGCGGCGGTGATAGAGGAAGCGGGCAGCGCTACGGTCATGAAAGACGTGAAACCAACACCCAGACTTGAGCCATACTGGATGTCGCTGGTTTGGACGCCCAGCTTGGTTAGCGTAACGCCTCCAGCCGTGTAGCCCGTGCCGACAACCTCGTTGGTCGTGCTGTAGGCCGTGGTGTCGGGGCCGATGTTTGCGGCGGAGGTATACAGAGCCAGTTTGAACGTGTCCCCGGTGCTTGCCCGGAAGTCGTGCACGCCGAGAAGAACCTCGCCCTTGAAGCTCGTACACAGGGTCTGGGAAACAGGCATGCGGCCTCGCTATTTGACGGGGTATCGGACCTGCAGGGTCCTGTAGGTGTCTTGCCGGTTCTTGCCCTCTGCCAGCTGCTTCAGCTGTACCATGGCCTCGTCGTAGCGCTTCTGGTACCCGGCGATGACGTCGGGTTCGCCTTTCATAAAGGTGTAGGCTTCCAGCAAAGCCCCGTACAAAAGCACGGAGTCAAAGTTGTCACCCAGCCACGAGGTGTTCGCGGTGGTGATGCTGGTGGGGTAGGCCATGTAGTTGAGGCTTAGCGTGTAGACGGCGTTAGGGGTAGGCCCAAGCAGGAACGTGTCATCCAACAGCGCGTAGTATTTCGGCGTGCCCGCGACGGTGGGGTCCGGATAGGCTTCCCGGATAAACTCCACATCCTTGTTCAGGAGGAACGCGTAGGTGGTAGCAGGGTTAAGCACCGCGAAAGAGTAGGTGGACAGCCAGTCTGCCGGAGCCGCGACCGTGGAAGTGCCGTTGACCGTGACAAGGTTCGTGACCTTGCGCTCCGCCAAAATCTGCACGGTGTTGTAGATGCGCTGCTCTGCCTGCGTGACAAACGTAGCGATCTGCTGCGCAGACGTCAGCGACCCGCTACCAACACTGGAGGGGAAATCGTTCTCTACGTACGCTTGGATTGTCGAAGACAGAGTGGCGTAGTTCATGCGCTAGACCTTAGCAGCACTTCGGGTTGAAGTTAGTGCCTTTGGTGGCGAGCTTGGTGCCACGGATACGCATGGTCTGGGTATTAGGCACGTTGTTGGGGTAGCCGCTGGTATTCGGCACCGGGACGTTGATTGGCTTCTTGTTCATATCAGGACCCTCCTAGGTCGTAGTTACAACAACCGTGCCGACTTGGCCCGATGCTTCTAGCGTATTCTGCACCTGAGTTACACCCAGTGCGTTTAGTTGGCTGGAGTCCCCCGTAAGCAGGCCCACAGGAGCCCACCCCCAGTAGATGTCCCGGCTTCCGCCTGACGGCGTCCCGTTGATGTTCAGCCCGCTTTGTTCGTACGAGTTGTCGGGTCTTGGGTTGCGCAGTGCCTGCGGGTCGTTGACCGGATACAGACCCAGCTGCAGCTGCGGATGGTCTTGGTCCCAGCACGTGGGGCAGCAGAGGATGTTGGTCAGCTTCGTCTTGATCGTCAGCGCCCGAAGTTTGCGCAAGGGGTAGCGCTGACCGCAGCGGTCGCACTCCGATATGGCCTTTTTGCCAGATGCAAACTTACTGGGCATGCCGCGACCTCAATAGAGGGCCACACGGGGGGCTATACGAAGCGAAGCCTTCTCCCGGTCTTCGTCCGCAGCCTGCTGCCAAAGCTCCTCGTACACACCCTTGAGCATCTGCGCGCGGGACAGTGCCTCCGGGATTTTCATGGAGAGATGGTAGGCCAGCCCCGCCACCATGCAGGGCAGGAAGCGGAACGGGATATCCTGCGTGTTGTCGCCGTTACCCGCGTCTTGGATGCGGCGCAGCCGCCAGTAGACGAAGGTGTAGAAGTTGCTCTGTTCCAGCGACGGCCAGACGTTGATGGTGGGGTTGGCCACCCCTGTAGGCGTCGTGGCCCCGGACTGACGGTTAATCCACACCTGAATGGGTCGCCCTTGGGCGTTCTTGTTGGGGATGGTCGAATAGGTGTCGACGCTGATGCGGCTGATGTTGATGTCGGTCTGGTTAGCACCCGTGCCCGTGCGCACCACGTGGTCCAGCAGGTCAATAGTATCCACTGGCAGAGTATAGGAGATCGTGCCCTGCGTCAGCGGGATAGACCCTTGCTCCACAGTCCACAGATTTATCCCACGGTTGGCCCACTCTATGGACAGCAGGTTAAGACTACGTCGAGCAGTGCGCAGGTCATAACCAGAGCGCACTTCCACGCCACAACGCTCGTACGCCTCTTCGATGAGGTCGAGTACTGAAAGGTTGAACGCTGTGGTGCCTGTGGTCGTCATCTGAACTGTGCCGTTTTCTTGGCGATGCCTTTAGGCTGTTTGACAAACTGCTTGCCTGCCTTGGTGCCTTCGCGCTTGGCCTTGGTTGTAGCGGCGTATTCAGAAGACGTCAGCGCCTCCCGTGCTTTCTTGGGCAGGTAGCGCTCGCCAGTCGCGTTCTTGCCCTGTGTGGAAGGCTTGCCGGACTTGGTGCCCCAGTCCTCTTTGCCCCATTTGGACAGAGACTCCTGTGCTTCTGTTTTAGGTCCGCTGTAGCCACCGCCCGACTTCTTGTAGCGTTGGGTAGCCAGTTGTGCCTTGCGCGCGGACCACTGCCCAGCATCGCCGCCCTTGCTGCCAGCCTTTACGCTAGCGACAATGCGTTTCCACTTAGGTTCGTCCGAGCGCGCCACATCACTTACCCTTCTTGAAGCCCTTCAGCATCTCGGCGAAGCGAGCGCGTTGGCCCATCTTGCCCGGAGCCTTGGTAGCAGCAGCAAGCTTCTTGGCCGGGATGGTCTCGCCCTTCTTGACGCCCATGGACTTACGCAGGGCACCGGGCTTCTTGATGGCGTCTTTGATGAAGTTGTTCTTCTTCATGGCCTAGCACTCCCGTCCACGAGTTTTGCCTTTCATGGCCATGCCGTCAGCTTTGACCATGCCACCAGAAGCGTATTTGGTCATAGGCTTGCGGGCTGGCTTCTTCTTGGAGGCCATCTTGTCCTTGGCTTTGCTGGCGAAGAACGGCATGTCGCCACCCTTCATTGCGCCGCCGACCTTGCCGCCGCTTTTCATGCACGATGAACCGACTTTACCGCCGCTTTTCATACCGGGACCTTTCTTGACTGCCACAGCTTCTTCCTCTTCTTCTCCACCCATGCCGCGCATGTTGCCCGACTTGAGGTTGGCCGCGAGACGCATGGGGTTCAGGTTGGACGTCAGGCCTCGACCAGTGACGATGCCAGCCAGCGGGGATATGTCTCCCAGCACGAACCCGCGATCTTTTTTACCTTCGGCCATCGTCAACCCCCTAACGCAGGTGTTCCCACCAAGTAGTTCGCAGCCATCTCTAACAGGCTGGGGTCATCTTTGAAATACCCTAACCCGCAGTTACAGCGGCTACAAAGCATGCCCCTAACAGCCCCCGTTTTGTGGTCGTGGTCTACAACAAGCGGCTCTACGGCATCGCAAATAGCGCATTCTTTGCTGGTCATTTTCAAATGTATAAGCGCTTCGTCGCTAATAAAACCTCGGTGCCGACCCCGGCAGTTGTCGCTTCGATACCTAGAACGGCAAACGCGGCACCAGCTATCGAGCTTAGATTTTGTCTTACTGTGCGCTGGGAAATGCTTTGCGTCCGCGACCTTTACTATTTTGCAGCGTGTGCAAAGCTTGGTCGCGGGTAACACGCTAACACTTCCATGCGCGAAGCGATTTATTGATGCGGCTGTTGGGGTCGTTGGCCGTTTTGGCGCTGGTCAACTTCTTCTTCATGCCCGTCATTCTCGCACAAAATGACTTCTTGCGAGGGCCACCTTCGGGCTGCGGGGCCTTAAGCCCCGGCTTGCCCGGGTTAGCTTTGTTGTAGGACGCGCGGCCTTTGGCGTTGAGGCCACCGGCCTCTGCCTTACCTTCCTTGCGGGTCCACGCCGGGGTCTTGGCCATTGCCTGTCACTCCGCAGCCAGCGCCACGGCTGGTTCAGCCATCATGGGGTACAGAACGTCCTTGCCGAAGTCGCCCATATACTCTTGGACGCCCATGTGGCCGAGCTTGATGGTTGGGTCGACCCACACCTCATAGCCGTGTTCACGGGCTCGGTCACAGAACAAGAAGTCCTCGCCCATGTAGCCTTCTGCCGTGACCTTGAAGTCAAAGACGGCTGACAGCGTAGCGTCAGTGCGCGGGTCGTAGTAGTTCCACTCGGGGTGGGCTTCTACCAGCGTCTCGAACACGTCACGCCGCACCAGCATGAAGGCCGTAGCCACACGTTTGGCGCGGACGAGACCCATGGCATCCATGGTCAGGGCGTTGTTCTCATCGTGGTCCAGAGCCATGATGTAGGTGGCCTTGCTCTCACGGACGCGCGGAACGCCAGCCACGATACCCTTCTTGGGGTCTGACCCCCAAGCCATGAGGCGGTAGATGTCCTCGGGCACGAAGTTGATGTCGGAGTCGATGAACAGCAGGTCGGTGCAGTCCGTCTCAAGGAAGTCCTTCACCAGCAGGTTTCGCGCACGTGACACCACGGAGCATCCGCAGATGCTGCCGATCTGGATATTGATACCATGTTGCGGTGCGGACTGCGCGAAGCGGGCCAGCGAGATAGCCAGCTTCAGGGAAACTTTGAAGTCGTAGGCAGGCAGCGCAATAAACACGCTCCTGCCCACAAGGTCGTAGCTCTGTTCAGTCACATATCACCCGTAGAAAACGATGGTAGACGCCGTGTTGGACACCGTGCCGTAGAGAGCGCTTCCGGCCAAGATACCTTCGCCGGGCAGGATGATGTAAATGTAGCCGCAGTTGGCTACAGCCGGGGTGTTCATGACAAACAGTGTCTCACCGCCGTTGCCGTTGGTGATGGTCACAGACCCTGCCGCAGCCCCGCAGATGGCGTAGATGGCCTTAATGCGGGTCCGCGTCATGTTGTTGTCGTTCTGGTCCACGAACGAACCAGTGGATGCCAACGGCTTGGTAGCCTTGATATCGTACTGCATGCCCATGTTAACGGCCCCTTTTTACGCGGAAGCCGGGAACTGAGCGCCGCTGTCGGTGCGCTGAATGTACTCAACGGTGATAATAGCGCGACCAACACCCGCCGCCACACCAACCGTGTAGCGAACATAGACGGTGGTGTCTGCGCTGGTAGACGTCTGCCAAGCCAGCTGGGTGGCGGCGGTAGCCGTGCCACGGAAGCGACCACCAGCCGTGGTAGTAACAGACGCCATAAGCTGCGCGCCGCCCGAAGCGTTACCCACCGAAACAGCGGACGTAGAAGTGCCACCGGGCACCACGACTTGATCGACGATAATGTCAAGGATTTGCGAACCAGCGGGGATGATGAAAGCCGCTACGTCTACGTCACCAGCGCCTGCGGTGACGACACCCGTATCATACGAGCGCGCGAGGGTAGCAAGGCCGCAGTTCATGCCTGCGCCTTCTTTGACAGTGCCAGCGCGAACCGGACCCGAGAAAGTCGTGAAAGCCATTAGGTTTCCTCACATACAAGATAGGCTCACTGGTCGGTATGTCGTCTAGCCGGGGCTAGTCCAGTGCGCCGGTTCACCCGGAGTAGAGGCAGTATACAGGAACTGTACACCAGCGGAAGAGGCTATGCTTCGCCCTTGGTTACAGGCGCGCCTTTGGCGTCAAGCACGACGACTTGGGGTTTAGGAAGCGGGAAGCCCTCTGGCCAACGCATTTCAGACAACCGGTCCTTGGGGATGCGGGTAATAGAAACCGCGTCACCTTGGTTGCCGCCAAGCACATGAAGGTGGGTGGCGTCCTCGCCGACGTAGAAACCCACATGACCACCGCCCTTGCGCGTGAAGACGAGGATGCAGCCGAGGCGCGGGTTGAGGAGCTTGCGACCCCACTTACCCCATTCCGACGCGCGCACGGCGATAGGAGGGGGCACAAAGCCGCAGTGCTCCATGACGTAGGCCACATACAGGCCGCACCAAGGGAGGGAGTCGGCGGTGTAGGGGATGCCGAGGATTTTGGCCCCGAGCTTCTTGCCCCAGCCCATGATGGTCAGGTTGTTGCCCTTGCCGGGCACTTCTCGAATGCCAAGCAGCGAACGGGCGAAGTCCATCCAGTAGATCATGCGACCCCCTTGAGTTTTTCCCAGCTCTTCAAGCCAAGCACGGCTGCAGCGAAAGTCAGCCAGACAGCAAGGTACCCCTCGTTCATGGGCTTGCCAATAGCGTGCCCGATGAACCCTGCGTAGGCTGTGCCCACCACAACAACCCAGCCAGCGGTAGGACGCCACAGACGGTCAAACGACTGCCACTGCCAAGTTTTACGGATGGGGTGGTCGGGGAGCGGAATGTCGGTCACTGCTGCTCGCCTCTTTCGATGCGGTCTAGCTGTTCCTTCATGGCCTTGGTGCGCTCATCCAAGCGCGCCAGCGTGCCGTCAGCCAACGGGCTGGCAAGGCGTTCGAGGGTAGCAACGCGCTGGTTGATGCCGCCACCCCAGAAGACGAGCGCGGCAGCTTGGACTACTAAAGCGATGATAACGCCGATCATGGCCCAGTTAAGGTTACGGGCGTCAGTGTGCAGGGTCATTGGCGTACCGTTTGTTCGTAGTTTTTGTTAAAAAACCCCCGCCGTTTCCAGCGGGGGTTTTCAGCGCCAGTGTTAAGCGCCAGCCGAGCCGTACATGCCCAGCGGGTCAGACCAACCGAAGCTGTAGCGCTCGCGGCTCTTATACCGGACGTTGCCGGTATCGAAGTCGCCGTCCATCGAGTTGGACATCGGAGCACGCACGAAGTGCTTCAGGCCGTTCGGCACGTCGGTGGTCAGGAACCACGCATCGACGTCGGTCAGGAAGTGGTTGACCGAATAGCCGCCCGGGATGGAGCCGTTGTTCTTCAGAGCGTTGATGTCGTTGTCGGCGGTGCCAACACGCTGTTCGGTTTCCAGAAGGCGCGTAGCGACGAACATCAGGGCCGGGGGAAGGATGAGCTTCTTCGGCTTGGCCGCGATCAGAAGACCGCGTTCGTCCGACCAACCAGCGATCTGGATAACAGCCGCCTCAAGCGAGGTTTCGTTAAGGTCAGCCGGGGTCGACGGGATATTCGAGTTGACGCCACCCGAAACCAGCGGGTGCGAAGCGCTGAACAGGGCTACGCCGTCGCCACCGGAGTAGCTGGCGGAGAAGCCGTTGTTCAGGACCGACGCAGCCTTGGTCTGCTTGGTGTACGACATGGCACGGGCCAGAGCCTTGGTGTAGCGCGAAGACAGCGAAGCGTAGAGGTTGTCCTCAACAGCTTCCTCGGTCAGCGAGAAACCCAGTGCGATGGTCTCGTGGTTGTAGCGGGCAGTGAAGGCTTCCTGCGCGTTGTCATACGCGATGGCAGAACCTTCGTTCTTGACCGGAGCAGCCGAGAAGCCCGACAGCTTGGTCTCTTCCTCGAAGGAACGCTCGGACGACTCCGTCTCGAAGATTTCCTTATGCTCTTCGCCGTACCGCTTGTACTCCAGACCAAACAGAGCGTTCAGACCCGGAAGCAGTTCCTTGAGGAGTTGTGCGCGTGAAATAGCCATTGGTCATGCCCTCCTTAGGCGAGGCCGGTCGGGTTGTTGTACTGGTGGATACCAGCGTTCCACTTGACAATGACCTCGGTATACGAAGCCGGGTTAGTGGCCAGCGCAGTCTCTTGGACGATGTCGATGATACGGATAGGCAGGGTGCTGGCCGTAGCAGTGGTGGCGCTGATCGAAACACGCGAGTTACCAGTGGTGGTGTTACCCGCAGTCAGGATAAGCGCGGTGTTTTCGCCCACTGCGGCACGGGTGACGTTGCCGATGGTGCTGGTTCCGGCAGTCGTAACAGCGACCTTGAACAGCGTGTTGGGGTCATCACAGACGTAACCCATGATGTCCGCCGCGACAGTGTTGGCCGGGTAGAACTGGCGGAACGTCTTGCCGAAGGTCGGGTCCGTATAGGAACAACCGAGGAAAACACCGACCGGCGAAGCGGTAGCGGTGAGGGTTTCCAGAGACAGAGTGCCGCTGGTGTTAAGCTTCACGACGTCACCGGTGAAGATGGCGGTGCCGGAGCCGGAAGTGATGGGGATGAGTCGGGTAGAACCCGCAAAGACTTGACCACCGATCAGATTGATCGGGACAAGGCCGTACGGGGCGTCAACAGACGGATATGCCATTTAAGGCTCCTGTTTATTTGCCTTTGCCAAAAGATGCCGAAGACTTCCGTTCAGAAAACAGAGGCATCCTCGGGTCGTTCTCACGCATGAAGTTGTTGTCGACCGACTCCATCTGAGCGCGGGTTCTGTCGCCATAGTAGGCGGCGCGCTGTTCGACGAACTCGACGGGCATCTTGCAGAGCAGG
>Ga0181358_1000089_pt1 | contig 37209 bp, 30 predicted proteins | sample Fa13VDMM110SD_FD_130096 | JGI IMG/M metagenome (GOLD analysis project Ga0181358, IMG submission 130096) | Freshwater viral communities from Lake Michigan, USA - Fa13.VD.MM110.S.D | ecosystem: Environmental > Aquatic > Freshwater > Lake | place: USA: Michigan | collected 2013-09-24 | reverse complement strand
ATGTGTTGCGTGAGGTGTCGTAGATGGCCCAATCGCCCGTAGTAGACGATATTTTTAACAACAAGAAACGAGGTCTAAACCCCAAGTACACAAATGGCCCATCCGTAGAACCATTGCCTGTGTAAGAGCCAAACGCTGAATAACCTGTTATGGGTGCAAAGCAGTAGGCGGCATAGGTTGCACCATTGGTATTAGGTGTTCCGTCTGTACCAATTGAAAATACTGTTGATGTTGGTGCTGTGTTATTCCAAACAGTTGCGGCAGAACCTTTGCCATCAGTGTTAAATAAAAGGTAATGGATTGGTGAACCCATAGCAGTTGCATAGATTACCCAATGCAAAGCATTGCTACGGCTTTTTACAATCACCATGCTTGGCGCAACACCCAAACCATGACCCACAGTAGCGTTAGCCCCTGTACCTGTATATGTCACGATACTAAAACCACTTCTTTGATTGACACTTACTGATGAAGTGATAGAGCCTGCTGAGTTAGAAGCGCCTGCGCCGTTGGCTTTCCAGTTCCAACCTACATAAGTTTGACTGCTTTGATTCATTGCCCCACTTGAGCCAACGGAAAAACCATCACTGTTAAATGCCGTCAATGTAGAGGCATCTGTTCCTTCTGCGGCTGTTGCATTGCTTTCAAGATATTTAGTAACACCCCTAATTGCATCAAACAAAACATGTCCAGAAGTAGAACTTCTTTCTTTGACCCAAACAAAATCAGGTTGAAATCCAACACCAGTCACAGACTGCGTTGAACCATTGCCTGTGTACAAAACAGGATTGAAGAACTTACTGGCCAAAGTCTCACTTGAACCACCGATTGCCGGTGTAGGTAAGTTGGTTGTGCAAAGTGCTTTAAAGCCTGCTGGGGCTGTGTAGGCAAATGGGCGTTGACCGAAGTTGGCAATTACGCTAACTGTTGCATTTACACTGCTATTTTCCGCAACCATTGGAAGATAATTACCAGAAGGAAGCGATGTAGTTAAATCACCTTGAGACACGCCATTTTTATAAAATGTAAGTGTTGAGGTATCAAAATTAACTGCTACCCCGATCACATCATTGGTTGTCCAACTTGCGCCGTAACTTGAACCTGTTACGTTAATTATTTTATTTCCGTCAGAACGATATAAATAACTATTTGCTGGGCTATTGGTTGTAAACGCAGGAAGATTTTCGGCTGAAATAATTCCTAGTTGAATCGCTGCAGAGTTTCCGCTTCCATTACCATTGTGCGTAAATTCAAAGTACCATTTACCAGAACTTACAGCAATAGTTGCAATATTATAACCAACCGCCGTTCCTGTGCGGGTAGCCAACAAGTTTCCATCAGTTAATACATACGGAGAACTATTAGTCAACGGATTCAGCGTAGCGTAATTCCCCCGCACAGCCCCACCCACACCAGTATCAAAACCGTACGGTGTTGGGGTATCTACAAGGGAATCATTACCTGCACCGGCAGTCACAGAGAAGTTATTAGGTGTCCAGTTATTACCGTTACCCGATGAGTCTGCACCCAAAGTGGCAGCAGTTGTGTTGGAGTTATCAGAGAAGTTTAACTTGAACCCGTTGGTACCATATGTACCTGTGTACTGAATAGGTGCCCACACACCGGTAGTTGTATCAGTTGCACCAAACGATGATGGGGTTAACTGCTGACCGTCAACAAAGTGTACATCGGTCATGTAACTATCTAAGAACAAGTTTGTTCCCGTACCTCGGCTACCAATTTGTTGTGCCGTTGCCGCATTGATGCCAAATGTTGTGTTCTGCGCTGGATATAGTGGTGTACTTTGAAACGCTGTTACTTGCGTTCCATTGATGTACAACTTTACCCTATTGCTTGCAGTAGCCTGAGTTGTATCAAGCGCAAAAACAACATGATACCAAGCAGATGGGTCACGAAATACCTGAGTAGTTCCTAACGCAATAACAGCCCCCGAATCATCCGTAATGCTCAAGCAATTAACAGTATCCCAATATATGAAAAATGACGTTGAATTAAGCGTACCAAATAAAACTTGGTTAACTCCAGAAAAACTACCTCGCTTTACCCAAGCACTCCAAGTCCATGTTGTTCGATTAGATGCACTTGCGGGTGTTCTTGTCAGGTAGGTAGAGTCAGCCGCATTAAATCTTAAGCTACGTGAAATCTGATATGATGTGCTGTATACGGTTGGAGCAGTCGGGGCTAATGTGCCTGATGCTGTAAAGATGTGGATGATGTATCCATTACTGTAGTTAACTGTACCGCCAGTGTAGAACTGCACGTTGCCGGGGTATCTGACTACTACGATACCTGAACCGCCAGTTGCGCCATTAGTGTCAGCAGTAGTTCCCCACGCTCCGCCGCCGCCTCCACCAGTGTTAGCAGAACCTGTTGTTGCAGATGTTGCAGATGTTGCACCACCACCACCACCACCAACACCCCCTACTCCAGATGGAGAACTTCCACTAAACGCAATACCACCACCACCCCCGCCAGCGTATGTAACTACAGTTCCTGTAATTGCGGAGGCAATACCAGCACCACCATTTCCTCCAGTAGAAGATGTAATGCCGTTTAATCCAATAGTTCCTGCTCCACCACCACCACCAGCGGCCCGAATAGTATTTCCATCAGTTCCTGAGCCACCTTTATTTCCTTGCCCAACTACTCCATCTCCACCAGAATTTGCTCCTGTTGAGCCACCAGAAGCTCCACCCCCACCGCTTCCACCACCTCCACCTGTTGTTGGAGTAGATGGCGACCTGCCTCCACCTCCACCTGTAGATACTATAGACCCAAAAACAGAATTAGCACCTTGTAGACCAGCGTACAACCCACCACTACCAGTTACACCCCCTGCGCCAACAGTCACAGTGTATGAAGTGCCAGTAGCGACAGTCACAATGCCCGTCAACAAACCGCCAGCACCACCGCCACCGCCATTGTTTCCGTTTGTTATACCATTGGCTCCACCGCCACCACCAGCAACAACAAGATACTCCACCCATCTAGGGGCGATGTAACCCGACCATGCACCCTGGGCAATTGCCTGGTTAACTTGTTTGAGAGTAAAATTACCTGTTGCCATTAAAACCTCAGAATGTGATTGTGCCAGAGGCTACAAATTTATAAACGCGCCAGGCGCCAGTAATATACGTTTCAGGTGAACCTGTTGTGGAGGCTGCAGCTGCATAAAAAGATGGGTAACGGATGATGACGATGCCAGAGCCGCCTGCACCGCCCAAGAAATTAACTGTGTCATTAGATGAACCACCACCACCGCCAGAGCCTGTATTTGCTATTCCAGCATTGCCTACACCACCATTAGCAGTTCCAGCGTTACCACCTCCAGAAACACCAAACCCAACAGAACCACCATTGTAAGTTCCACCACCACCACCGCCAGCGTATTGAATTGATGAACCAGAAATGGATGAATTAGTTCCTGTGCCACCACTTGAACCTTTAATGGTAGTTCCTGCTATGCCAACTGACCCGCTTCCGCCACCACCTCCAGCACCATAATTTGGTGCAGAAAATATTCCTGCACCACCAGCAAAACCTTGTCCCGATATTCCAGAGCCACCAGAAGTTTGACCAGAAGTGCCACCACCACCTCCACCTCCAGAGCCACCTGTTAATCTAGGGTCTCCACCAGCACCGCCTCCACCACCACCGCCTGTTGCAGTAATAGAACTAAAAACAGAATTTGAGCCGTTAGCACCATTATTTAATGTACTTGCGCCACCAGCACCAATAGTTATTGTGTAAGAAGTTCTAATAGTGACAGAAAGACCCGTAGCGGTTAACAGACCACCAGCACCACCGCCACCTCCAGTACCATTTCCAGCTTGAACGCCACCACCACCACCCCCGCCAGCCACGACAAGGTATTCCAATGTCGGGGGTGCAGTATTCAGGCCATTAAATGCAGTGGATATGTATCCACCAAGTCTTTTAGACATAGTAGAATTAGCTGATTACTTCGAACGATACAAAAATCTGTACTGCAGATGCTGTAGTAGCAACCGCTTTAATACTTGTATCTTCTTCCATGTAGAAACCAGTTGACTTGTCTGTGACAATCAATGAGGCGCCAGAGGGGATAGATACCTGGGATACCAAGAAGGTGGCAGTACCGGTGCCGGCTGCCGCTCTGTTGTATTCCACATTAGCAGTGGTTGCGGTATTGCTGTAATTAGAAAGAACAATGTTATTGATCTTGATACAGTTACCAGAACTTGCACCATTTACAAGTACCAAAGCATTAGATGTTGTTAGTGTGTTACCAAAGCTCTTTGCCTGGATACTGCTAACGTTGACGATATTAGGGATGGCCATTTAAAATTTCCTTGATGTCATTATTGATTATTTATCCGCCAAATACTATTGACATAGCAATTGACTTACCGGTTGATGCGCCCCCCAGGGCGTTGAGGGCAGCAGAAGCGGTAGTTTGTCCGGTTCCACCATTACTAATCGATACAGCACCACTCAATTGAGAAACACCAATTGTTTTATTGGTCAACGTAGTGGTACTGCCAGCAGTAACAATATTGGTTGGGGTGAGTATGGATGACAGAGTCGTCATTTGTTTAGCCTCCTAAGACTAAGGAAACTGCAATAGCTTTTCCTAATGAGGCAACTCCTGTTAAGTTTGCTCCAGAACCGGAGAAAGATGCAGCTGAAATAGTACCACTGGCTGTAACGTTACCGGAAATAGTACCAGATACACTTACGTTGGCCACATTAGTAATATTACGTGAATCGTCTATTACCGTGGTATTGTTTATTTTGATGGGCATCTTCGTCCTTTTTGATTTGACTCGCTCAATATTATTTATAGTTAGAAATAATTTGAACTTTGTTATTCTTTTAAATATTTATACTTTTTTAACCACCAAATACAATAGCCATAGCAATTGATTTACCTGTTGTTACACCGGCTGTAACGGCTACATTGGATGCAGCCGTAATTCTACCCTGTGCATCAATGGTGATAGCAGGAATACTTGATGCACCACCGTAGGTAGTAGCAGTGACCCCGGTAGGTGCTATTTGAGAAGCAGTAATATTACCAGTAATCTGGGTGTTAGCAACACTTGCAATTTGCGCACTAGTTACAAGACCAGTTAATTGGGTGTTTGCTACGCTTGCAATTTGAGAACTGGTAATAAGACCAGTAATATTTGTATTAGCAACCTGGGCGGTAACATTGGATGCAGCAGTAATTCTACCGAATGCATCTACTGTAAATACCCCTTCAACAGCGGTACCACCGTAGGTCCCGGCTACAACCCCGGTCGTCGTTGAAACGTTAGAGGCAGATGTGATTCTTCCAAAAGAATCAACGGTAATTGAAATTGTGTTACCTGTACCACCGTATGAGGCAGCCGATACACCAGAACTTAACAATGCAACCGTTACCGCACCTGAAGATGTAACAACAGAGATAGGTGCAGTATTGGATACAGATACAATCTTTGCATCCGTATATGTTGTTGATATTGAATTACCCTGCCATGCCCCATTAACAACAGCACTTCCAGTCAAGTCCAGGTTATCCCCAGATGGCAATTCTTTAATATTTAAATTAATACTGTCTACAACTAATGGAAATCTATTCGCCATTTTTAACCTTATGCAATAGCAACCGTGGTGTTGGAGGATCTACCTTGGATAGATATAGTTCTATTCAGGGCACCCACCGCCACATTGCCTGTCCGTGTAATAATATTTATGAGGGTGCCAGAAGCAGAAGTTGCAGTGTTCTGCGTCGTTCCGTCTGGAAATCTTAACACCCCATTTGTTGCAAGCGTCACATTGCCTGCAGTCACATTTCCTGAAAGAGTAAGGTTACTGATGGTAGCATTAGAAATACCCGATGCCAATTGAGCATTTGATACTGCCCCAGTTGCTCCGCCTACCGATGAGACACCCCCGGTAATTGTAATAATACCGGTACTGTTATCATAAGATCCAGAGCCAGATACACTTATTGCATCCCTTGCCCGTGTATTGGTATAATATAAGTTATTACCTTCCGGTACTAACGATGTATTGAGTGATCCCCCAGACGATAACGCCCAAGCATTACCGTTATATGTCCAAGTTTTATTATTGAACGTATAGGTGGTACTTGTCGCCGGCGAAGAGGGAAAATTTAAAGGCATATTCTTTCAAAAGAAATCAGGGAGGAAGTCACCCCCTCTCCCTGATATATTTATAACGTATTAAGGATGTGTCTTTTTGTATGCCTCGAAGTCTGCTTTCAATTCTTTAATGGCTTCAACCAATACACCAATCACGTTGGTATATCTGATGCCCATGTAGCCGTCGTCGTCTGTAGAAACAATCTCTGGCAAGACCTCTTTAACTTCCTGGGCAATCAAGCCGATTGCCTTAACGTTGCTGTCTTTCCATGTGAAGGTAACACCACGTAGAGCATCAACTTTATCAAGTGCCGATGTAACGGTTAAAACATCTTTCTTCAATCTTGCGTCAGAAGAAGAATTCAAGTCAGTTGCAGTCAATTGACCTGTAGATGGATTGAATGTCAACTTAGAAGAAGCTACATTGACTGCACTTATAGAACCTGAGGATGCAGATGTAAATGGCAAGAATCTTGTTGCATTAGTTGTTGTATCATCGGTAATTGTTGTACCGGTTGTAATAGCAACGTTAGAAGCAGCAGTAATTCTACCAAATGTATCAACTGTAAATGATGGTATTAAAGTAGCATTACCGTAAGAGGCAGCAGTTACACCAGATGTACCAGCAACCGTTGTACCGTTAATCTTAAATACTTTACCAGAAGCCAGATTAATATCTTGACTAGATGTCCAGGCTGTCGTAGCATGTACGTAGTTAAGTGTGGCACTCGCACCATCAACAGTAATACCTGCACCATCAGCAGCAGTACTGTTGGCAGCACCCTTGGCAATAGTAATATTTTTATCTGCAACTTCAAGGGTCGTAGAAGAAACTGTAGTAGTTGAGCCAAGGACGATTAAGTTCCCATTAACAGTAACATTACCAGCTGTTAGATCAGCAGCTCCGGATCCACCTGGCGTTACCACCGACAAGCCCCCGGCATTGTTTGTAAGTTGCAAACCACCCAGGTGAATAGTATTACCAGCTAGATAAAGATCTTTAAACTGATTAGTCGGGCTACCTAGACTTTGAATTAAATTACCGGAAGGAATTAAATTACCGACTGTAATATTCTGACCAGTTAGAGCAGTTGCAAGCATCACGTTAGAGATTGCTCCAGTTGAACCACCAACCGACTCTACCAATGAACTTACAATCATACCTGTGGCCTGTTCAACCCACTGTGAGCTTGTACCATCGTTGAAGTACAAGTATGCTGTACCGTCATCTTCATCAATCCATTGATCACCAACATTTGGTGAACCTGGAGCACTTGCAGATACTGTAACGTTAGCAATATTGGCAAAGTCAAATACACCAGTACTACTGTTATAAGAGCCTTTGGTACCATTAATAGATAGTGCAGCTCTTGCATTAGTATCAGTATACTGAGTAATTGTAGAAGAGATTACACCTGTACTGCTATCATACCCGATACCTGTACCAGCAGATACAGAAGCTCTAGATCTTGCATTGGTAAAATACAGATTAGTTACTTCGGCTACGTTAGCAGTTGTCAATACACCAGATGTGGTAATACCAGAAGCCAGTTGAGCATTAGATACAGCACCGGTTGCCCCACCGACGGAAGATACACCTGATACCAGGGCTACGTTGGCAGCAGAAGAAATTCTACCGTATTCATCAACAGTAATGACCGGAATGTTCAAAGCACTACCGTATGTAGTAGCAATAACACCTGTCTTAGCTTCACCGCTCAACAAGGTCGCAACGTTTCCACCCAGACCGGATACACCAGTACTGATTGGCAAACCAGTTGCATTGGTGAGAGTAGCCGCAGAGGGTGTACCCAAGTTAGGAGTTACCAGAGCTGGACTGTTACTAAACACCACATTACCAGAACCTGTTTCATCGGTAATGGCAAATGCAAGCTTTGCGCTCGTTGGATCTGCTAGGAACGTTGTGACGTTTGCACCAAAACCTGTAATAGCATTTAAAGATAAGCCTGTAGCATTTGCTAGGTTTAAGTACGATGGTGTTCCAATGTTAGGTGTAGTCAATACAGCGTTTGTAGAGAATACCAGATTACCAGTACCGGTCTCATCACTAACTAATGTTGCAAGTTGAGCAGATGTAGTAGATGCAAATTGTGCTAATGAGTTTGCAGTTGTTGCGAATCCTGTTGCAGCTCCAACTTGTCCATTAACTGAGGTAACTTTAGCAGCTGTGTAAGCAGTACCAATTTCTGTACCATTCCATACACCTGTAGTAATTGTACCAACTGATGTTAAGTTAGATGCAACAACGTTAGGACCAAGGCCAGTTGCACTTAGAACCTGGGTATTATTAATCTCATAAGCTTTACCGGTAGCAAGATCAATATCTTGGCTAGATGTAAATGCGGTAGTGGCGTGTACGTAGTTGAAGGTTGCATTAGCACCATCAATCGTGATACCTGCACCATCAGCACCAGCACTAGAACCTGCGCCTTTAGCTAATGTAAGATTCTTATCTGCAACATCTAATGTTGTAGATGATACAGTTGTTGTGGTACCTTGAACAAACAAGTTACCTGCAACAAACAAATTATTTCTAATATTAGTATTACCAGTTCCTGCTGATGAACCAATATTAACTGATGTACCTGCACCAGCAAAATTAACTGTAGTTGCAGTACCATTGACTAAGTCAAAAGATGAACTAGGTGTAGTTAACGATGTAGTAATTGCAGGGCTTGTACCAAATACTAATGATCCTGTACCAGTTTCATCAGTAATTAAAGCTGCTAAGTTAGCACTAGTAGATACTTGACCTAAGAATGTTGCAACGTTAGCGTTGAGTCCTGAAATAGCATTTATAGATAGACCTGTAGCATTCGCTAGGTTCAAGTACGATGGTGTTCCAATGTTAGGAGTTACCATGACTGGTGAGTTAGAGAACAGAAGAGTGCCTGTTCCAGTTTCATCGGTGACCGCGGCTGCAAGGTTAGCAGAAGAAGGGGTAGCTAAGAATGTTGCTACACCAGAACCAAGACCAGAAATACCGGTTGCTACTGGAAGACCAGTGGCGTTAGTCAATACTGCGTAAGAAGCTGTACCGATGTTAGGAGTAATTAGAACTGGGCTATCAGAGAACACCAATGACCCTGAACCAGTTTCATCAGAAACAAGAGTTCTAAGTTCGGTAGAAGTAGTAGAAGCAAATTGTGCTAATGAGTTAGCTGTGGTTGCAAAACCAGTTGCATTACCAGACTGACCATTAACAGTAAGAACACCGGTGTTAGTAATAACAGGTGTTGAACCTTCACCGGTTGCTGTACCTACTGTGATACCATTACCAGCTGTCATTGAGGCAACGTACGCACCAGTTGTGTCTCTACCAAGCTCAACAGAATTAGGTTGAATACTTGCAGAGAACGAACCGCCATCGGCAGTTCCAATTGTAAATGTATTACCAGAAGCGCTGAATGTAGAAACACCGGCAACGTTAACGTTTGCAGCAGATGTGATTCTACCAGTTGAGTCAACTGTAAATACTGGTACTTTTGATGCACCACCGTATGTGTTAGCTGTAACACCAGAAGCGCTTAGAGAAACATTACCAGTTGCCGAACTATAGGTAATTCCTCCATTAGCTGCTGCATCAATTGAATTGCGAGCTCTTGAGGTTGTAAAATAAAGATTTGCACCTTCAGCAACGTTAGATGTATTAAGAACACCTGATGTAATAACACTTGTTGCTAATTGAGCATTGGATACTGCACCTGTGGCACCACCAACCGATGAAACACCGCCGGTAATAGTAATAACACCAGTACTGCTGTCGTAAGAACCAGCACCTGCTACGGAAATTGCACCACGTGAACGAGCATTGGTGAAGTACAGGTTAGTTAGTTCTGATACATTGGCAGTTGTAAGGATACCAGAAGAAGAAATACCAGATGCCAATTGAGCATTGGAAATTGTTGTGCTTGTAACACCAGCAACCGTGGCAACCTTGGTGTTAGCAGAATCGAATGCGGCAGAAGCAGCTAAAGTAGCTGTATTGGCTTGAGCATACCCTGCAGCACTAGCTAGGGTGGCAGTATTGGCTTGTCCAAAAGCAGAGGAAGCAGCAAGGGTAGCAGTGTTTGCTTGACCAAAGGCATTACCTGCAGTAGTTTGAGCTACACTAATTGTATTAGCAATAGTTGCAGAGAAAGAAGCATCATCATTAATAGCTGCAGCAAGCTCATTAAGAGTATCTAATAATGCAGGTGCACCATCAATTAAATTTGCAACGGTGTTCTTAACGAACTCTGTAGTAGCAATTTGAGTTGTCGATACGTTATTGGCAGCAGTAGGAGCAGTTGGTGTACCTGTCAGTGCAGGTGATGCAGAGAATACAACGGAACCAGTACCTGTCTCATCAGAAATCAGTGTAGCAAGTTGTGCAGATGTGGTAGAAGCAAATTGCGAAAGGCTGTTTGCAGTAGTAGCAAAACCGGTAGCAGCACCTGTTTGACCGTTAACTGATGTAACGCCCCCAGTAACAGTGATAACACCTGTAGCGCTATCATAAGAACCAGAACCAGCAACCGAAATTGCAGCTCTTGAACGGGCATTTGTAAAATAAAGGTTAGTACCTTCAGTTACCCCGGTTGTAGTTAAAGCGGTGGAATTTAATTTCCATGCTGAACCATTGTATGTCCATGTCTTCCCACCAAATGCATACGTGTCATTTAGGGCCGGGCTTGATGGAAAATTTAGTGTCGTTGCCATTTTTTCTGCTTCCTTATTGTTGGATTACTGCCAATTGAGTTACTCGTTTATTTATAAAAATCTAGACTGTAAGAATTAATTGGTTATGATTATAATGTAACATAACCCCAATATACTGTTTGAGATGACCCACTAGTATTGTTAATACCAAAATCTAACCGGTTAGCGGTAGTGGTTGATACCACAGTAGTTGATATTGTGCCTTCTGCTCCTACAATCTGCGTTGGCATACTTGTTAGTAATATTGGACTTCCGCCACCAGTGTAGTTCCATGCTCGCTGAGTACCCAGCACTGGCACATTGGTATTAGTAACACCTACAGTGGCCTGGTAAGCTATGATACCGTTAGGGATGTTGGCTCTAACCCAAATTTGATAATTGCCGTTTATAGGAACTGTGATGCTGTAAGTATTTGTTCCTGTGGTCACTGTCCAAGACCCTGTGGTTTTACTAGTTAGATTAGTACCTGTGACATTTCCTGTAACACTTAGATCGCCTCCAACACTGACATTACCAGTTGTGGCCATTGTGGCTAGAGCGTTGAGGGCAAAGATTGCGTTCATTGCCTTGACATAAGCACTACTGCCTGCGGTCAAAACTGCTCCAGTATTGTTTGTACCAGTTGCTCTAATTTTTACAGTTTGATTGGTTGAGGGAGTATAAACCAACTTGCTGATTATGTTATGGTTGTGTGAGGCAAAAGTGTAGGTGTAAGCGTAGGCAGTGCAAAATGATCCACTATCACTGTCCAGTGAAGTGTTAGTAGTGGCGTCAACCCAATCATACTGAATATAAGAACTACCACCAGAAGGATAGTTCCAACTTGGAGTAAATGACAACTCGTAAGTCGTACCAGCAGTCAGTGTATAAACACCAGTGCTGGTATTGTATGTGACTGAACTACCAGAAGATTTGTCTGTGGTATTCAATACAATATCGGTTCCGCCGGTGGTGATAGTTTGGTTTGTTCCTGTTCTTGTGGTTGCTATATAGTTTGTAGCAACCGTGCCAGTGGCAGTGGCTTGAACTGCTATGGTGGGATTTATTTGTTCAACTTCCATTGAAGCATAAGCATTAACAGTAATTGTGTTAACTGTAGTCTGTCTTAGTTCATAAGTAGTATTTACACTAGGCGTCACGTAGGCTGTAGGCACATTGGTTGATCCAATTGCCCCTGTTGAATTCACTACTTCACTGAATCCTTCTGAGCCAACATAGGCACTGTTGGTCACATCATACCATCTAAATTGAGCCCAAGTTGAACTTGATTGTAAACGTCCTATTACGGCTCTTAATTTATAACTATTACCTGATGCTAGAGTTATCTGGGAGTTGCTAGTCTTAGTTATAAGACTACCATTACTTGCACTTGTAGTTTGGAAGTTAACTGCACCATTTTGTCCAACTGACTGATCGGCATTATTAAGAGCAAACAAATAACTACCATTAACATATCCATAAGTTGTTGGCTGACCATTCAGTGTAATATTACCTGATACTGTTAAATTACTTAAAGTAGTATTGGTAATGGCAGCTATTGTCCTAGCATTGGTAAAGTATTGATTAGTATTCTCTGTTACATTAGCCGTAGTTAAATCAACAACATTAGCCTTTAATGCTACATTAGTTGTAGTTGCATACGAGGTTAATTGTGCATTAGTAGCATAACTAGCTAGTTGGGCATTAGTTGCGTAGGAACCCAGTTGTGCATTAGTAGCATAAGTACCCAATTGAGTGTTGGTAGCATAACCAGATAGAGAGGCCGAAGTAATATACCCTAATTGAGTAACGTTAGAATAAACTCTTGAATTGGTAAAATATAAATTTGTAAGCTCTGCAACGTTGGCCGTCTTAAGATCGGCGACGTTTGCTTTTAAAGCAACATTGGCATTAGTGGCATAACCTAATAATATAACGTTGGAATCACCGTAGGTAGAAGAACTCCCAGTGGCAGTAGAATTAATTCTGCCATTAGCATCAATAGTAATACTTTGACCGGCAGTTAATGAAGCAACGGCTCTCGCATTAGTAAAATATAAATTTGTTACTTCTGTGACGTTTGCTGTAGTCAGTATACCTGTTTGAGAAATACCAGATACCAATTGAACATTGGATACATTTCCGGTGACCCCGGCTACAGTTATCGTTGACTCCGAACTACCAGTACTTGGTTCTCCAAGTTCAACCCATTGAAAGGTATCCCCGTCGCCAAAGAACAAATATTCAACGGCAGTATCTGCATGGATCCACAGATCACCTACATAGGGGTTAGTTGGAGCATTAGAGGAAACGGTTACATTGGCGGCATTAATCGATATAACACCAGTAGCGCTATCGTAAGAACCCTTACCATTTACATTACCAGAGGCAATGGTAATAGATTCTCTTGCCCTGGCGTTGGTAAAATAAAGATTGGTTAATTCTGATATATTGGCTGTTGTTAATAGACCGGAAGAGGTAATTCCAGAAGCCAATTGAATGTTAGATACGTTACCGGCTACCCCGGCAACTGTGTATGCAGCTGCCACATTGGCAGCATTGAACGCCAAAGATGCAATAGTAGAGGCATTACCAGAACTGATAACGACGATATTGCCGCTGTTGTCCTTGGTATACAGTACCCTGTCAACCAGGTTAAGTACTGGTTCTCCAACCAAAACATTAGCAGCACCCGGAATTTGCCCGGATGTAAAAGACCGTTTTAGTTGAATTTCTGTTGCCATTATTTGCTAGACATTTCAGCCATTTCAGCTTTAAGTCTTTTTATTTCTTGTAGAAGTGTTTCGTTTTGATCACGAATAAAATTCGTACTATCGTTGATATTCGATTGCAATATTTTTAATTTCTCAGCTTGTACTTCGTTTTTATCTAAGGCAAATTGAAGTTGTTCATCTTTTTCTTTTGAAGAAACAATAAGATGTTCGTACTTCTTTTCAATTTCTTCACGTTGTAAATCTAATACATGTCTGTGACGTTCTTTTAATTCTAAAATAGAATCTTCAAGATCTTTATATTTTATTACAAAATCATCACGTTGTACATCTAACACCTGTCTGTGCTGTTCTTTTAATTCTAAAATAGAATCTTCAAGATCTTTATATTTTATTACAAAATCATTGCGTAGTTGTTCCACAGCCTCTTTATGCTGCTCATCCTTTGCCAATAACACTGCATGTAATTTATCTTCTAATGCAGCATAATCATTTTTTAACTTATTATGAGCTTCAACGTCATGGTGTAATGATGGCATTTCCTCAACATATTTCTTGTAGGAATCTCTCTCATCATTAGCCATCTGAAGTTGTGACTCAAGTACGATGATCTGCGCCTGAAAAGAATTTAATTTTTGATTAGTTCTGTCTATTATTACATTAAAAAACTTACTTGGATCTTCCATACTCACCTCAAGAGAAAACAATTAATAATATATTTATAGTAGTTTTTTTAGTATGTTCCGCCATCTACACTTGCAAACAACGGCACACCATCGTTACCAACCTGTAGTATTTGACCGGCAGTGCCTGCAGTAGTTACCCTCAATGCACCGGTGGCATTACCAAACAAAATACCATTGGTTGTAAAGGTACCACGACCAGTACCACCATCACCAACGGCGATGTTAGCAGTTAAACCAGATACCGTACCACCGGTTAAGTTAGCAACCAGGGTGGCAATTGTGTACCCGGCGTCAGATGTATTGACTACGTTACCTGCGGGATCAACAGTAGAACCTGCAAATAATCTAAACTTATTGTCTGTATGATCATTGTAAATACCAGTGTACTTTTTAGTACCACCGTCAACATATTCACCATAAAAACCAAGATCCAACGAATTAGCTGGATTGGCATTTCCAAATTTAACTAAAGAGTCATTGACTACAACTGTGGTAGTCTGTAATGTTGTTGCCGTGCCCTTTATAAACAAATTACCCTGTACTGTCAGGTTATTGTTAACAACAACATCATTGGGTAACCCTAACGTAACAGAGGCATTGGATGCGCTAACTGTAACTTGATTGGCAGTACCAGAAAGAGATGTAACACCGGTGTTAAATACTGAAATCGTATTATCAGATACAACTGTATTGATACCTGTACCACCGGTAATTCTTAGTGTGTCCCCACCACTTAGAGTATCAGGGGTACCAGCATTTGCAGCTAATGTGAAGGAGGTGGAAACAGCTACGTTAGAAGCTGATGTGACCCTACCGAATGTATCAACTGTGAATACAGGTATGTTTGTTGTACCACCGTATGTTGAAGCGGATACACCTGAGGTAGATAAACCAACTGTAACGTTAGCAGATTCACCACCAGCATTAGTTAAAGCAATACCTGAACCTGCAGTCAAGTTCGCAACATAATCCCCTGTGGTATCAGTACCAAGATTAACAGAATTGGATTGAATTACAATTGCAGAAATGTCTGCATTACCTGTACCATCAAAGTAGGCAGAACCTGAGATATCACCAGACAAATTAATGTATCTACCAGTGTGTAAGGCGGTGGCAGTGTTAGCCTGGCCAAACAATCTTGATGTGACAGTATTAAAGGTTACATCTGAAGACGTACCAACTGCCTGCCCAATACTGACTGTAATGTTAGAAGATTCGCCAGCCTGACCAGATAAAGTAACACCGGTACCAGCTGTTAGGTTTGCAACATAGTCACCAATTGTATCAGTACCAAGGGTAACAGAATTGCTGATTACATTTGCAAAAATGGTAACATCTTGGGTACCATCAAATAATACATTACCCTGAAGATCACCACCCAGGTTAATGCGTCTGGCAGTTTCTAATTTATTCGCCGATGATGCAACCCCGTTAATGGTACCGACAATATTACCAAAAAATGTGGTAGCAGTAATAGTGTTAGCAGAAAAGTTACCTGCTGAATCACGTGAAACAATTGTATTAACGGTACTCTGATTGGTGGCAGCATCTACTTTAGATGTATAGTACTTACCACCAATGGTATGAATAGTTTCATTACCACCGGCATCTTGTACCTCAATATATAACTTGGCCCCTGAACCATCGTTACTCTTATCGTACGAATAGGCTAATTCACCTTCAAGTAAGTCGGTAGTAGTTGCCGCCGTTACATTGGGGGAGCGCTTAATTTGAATTGTGGTTGCCATCGTGGTTCCTGGTTGTTATTTTTTTAGTACGTTCCGCCATCCACGTTTGTTACTGATACAACGCCAGCTGAAATAGGTTGGGAGACCCACTTATTTGTAGTTGTATCGTAAATAATAGTATAACCATCTTGTAGGTCGGAGGTGTTTACATCGGCAAGCGATTGCAACTTTCCCCCTGTTGATTTGTTAACTGTAATACTTGCGGATGGTTTTGATCCTTGAATTACAGAAATGTTGTTAGTTGCCATTTATCTTGTAGCCTCTGGGTAAACGGTGACGATTCCTTCCACCAGTCTTTCGACTGTTGATACATTGGAAACTAATTCGACATCATAAACGTATCTACCGGGTTTTAAGGCACTGGTCTGGGTATTGGTTAGATCTAGAGAAACCGTACCATCGGTAGGACTGGCAATGTTGGCTGAAAAGGAGACATTTGCATTGGTATAATAAGACCTTCTCATCTGGGAACGAACGGTGTAGTTGGTCAAATCCCTGGCCGAACCGGTGTCATCAGTTACAGTTATAGTAACACTGTATGTTGTTCCTTGATCGATTGCTAGGTTGGAGATGACAGCCATTTTATTCCTCAATATTTACATTATATTTATAAGGAAAGGGCCCTAGGGCCCTTTTGGTATTAGGTAATTAGTTAAGTAATTTGTTGGGTATGCAGGGTAGATAAATAGTAGTTTAAGGAGTTAAAATGTACAAACATACAATCACAAGAGTTAGACCTAATGCTGATGTTCAATGGCCAGGAGAGACTGATGGCGGAGTTGTCATCAATAGTAAGTATAAACTAACCAACACAAAGATCTTATCTGATGATGGTTTGACTAAGCAGGCTATTAGACAATCAGAAGATAGTTCCGTGTTCACATCTATTGAGAGTGATCTAGCTGATAGCTCTAGTGATCTATACTGGATCACTGCTTACTGTACTACTAACGGTATTACTACCACATTTGCTACTGAAGAAGTTTAATTAACTTATAAGTTAACTTACTCTAATGGGGGCCCGTAGAAGCAACCTGTAACAGATGCCATCTGACCTGAAGATATAGGTTTTACTTCATGCAAAAACAAAGAAGAAGCAAAAATAACAATTGATCCTTTTTTACGAGAGACTTCGAAAGGAGCTTCAATGCTCTTCTCGTAAATTAGCATGTCTCCACCTTCATAATGTTCACTATCAGACAATTGAATATTAAATCTAATTTTTTTCTGAAAGTATTCGTTAGAAATATCTCGGTGAGCTTTAAGATGGCTTCCGACAGATGCATATGTCTGGTGTTCGAATAAATCACTTCCAGTCAATTTCATGTGAAAAAATTGATTATTACATTGAGTAACGGTAGCTAGGACTTTTTCATAAAGCCATTGATTTTCTTCATTTGTTTCAATATCCCTGCACCTTGGACCAAATGAACCAATATCAGCAATCAAACTCAAATCTTTTTTATCTTTAGCAGGCAATTTTGTGATCACCCCATTCAACTTATCGATTTCTTCATCAGTAAGAAAATCCTCATTAGTTATAATGTAGTTGTAATTGTTAAATAATATGTTCATATTTTTCTTTCATTAAATTTAGTATCAATTAATTAAATTTTTTTTAGTTTTAAGAAGTCCGGAATATTCATTTTATATCCAAACATCCACATAATTCTAGAAGTATTACCTTCTACAGGAGTGACATAATGTTCAACATTTGATGGGAGATAACAATGTAAGTCTCCTACCCCAATATCAATATGCTCTCCACCAATGAACAGCTGGCCACCAGCATCTGAGTCACGTGACATGATATTACATCTTAGCACGTGAAGGTCATTTCCTTCCATTGGATCTCTATGAGGGTAAACATCACCACCAGGGAATGTGCAACTCACAACAATACCATCCTTGCCAGCTCCAGCAGTGCTTTTAGGTATGTCTTGAAGACCTAGGTGATCAGTAATTTTGTCAAAGACTTGATAAACGACTGGAGAGTATTGAAACCTGTCAGCATAATTCCTAGTTGTCACTCTTTTTTCATAATCCCAACTAGAACTTCGACTTATTCCCTTATCCAACCACTTTTCTGTTACACCTTGATCAACCCAATCATTTAAAGAGGAACAAGTTTCAGCTGAAATAAATCCAGGAATAACAAAAACACTCATAAGTTAAATTAAATAAAAGGGAATTTTGCGAGTAATTCTTTAGCTTGTTGCTCAGTAATATCTGCAGGAGCAACGTCATCCAACCCCTCACCATCTCTGATAGGAACAACACAACACATTACAGTGTTTCTTTCTAGAGCAGTGAATTTATGTTCAACACCTTTTTTAGTAACAAATAACTTAGGTGCTACATGGGTTTCTTGACCAGCATCGGTCTCTAGTAACAAAGATCCACGAGCAAGGAGTGTTATATGATCGTAACTGTGCTTGTGACCGCCACCTGGATTGACATCACCAACCTCACTATACGTAAACATTTTAAGGAATAAATTGTTTACTAAAGTTACTTGAGTCTGAGTAGTCATTCTTGAGTCAAAGGAAACTGTTCCATAAACAAATTGGCTTGCTCTTCTGTGATACCGGGAGGAGCTACATCTTCTTCCCCATCTCCATCACGAATTGCATGAACACAACAAAGAATACAGTTTTTATCCAAGGCTTCAAATTTGTGGATTAGACCTTTTGGTGTTACAATAAGTTTGGGTGCAACGTGTTCCTTATCAACACCTTCAGCACTCATCATTACTCTTCCTCTTGCAAGCAAAGTGATATGATCAAAAGTGTGAGCGTGGCCAGTAATTATATCACCAACTTGCTCTAAATAAAACATTTTAACAAAAACATTATCTACAATTTTTACTTCATTTTTAACATTCATAAACGCTCCACACTTATACTATTTCCAAGACCTCGAAGGATTTGAAGATCCTCCTTTTCTTCATCAGTTAAATCTTTTACACCCCATACTATAGTCCAAATACCTCCGACTTGAGTCGGTGAAAGTTCAAAATATTTTTGAGTATTAGGGTTTATTTCAGGAGGATCTACCCATTCTACTTTGGCATATGTAGAAGGACAAGGAAAATCATCTCCTGTTTGTGTTTCTAGAATTTCAGGATATTCTAGACGAATGTCACCCTCGTGACGAGGATATTCAAGTGTTAAAAGTTTAATGTATATACTCATATTGATTGTGTTACGTTATTTGACGTTTCTGTTCCGTCGATGGAGAAGCCACCTAACCCATATTCAGGATTATAATTACTCGTGCTGGAATGATGATAATCTGAAGTTGTAAAAGTCTTGGTTGATGATGTTTCAGCAGCGGTTTCAATAGTTAGTGTTAATCCTTCAGAATTAGTTATTGCCCCTGTTGTTTTAGATCCATCGGTTGGATACGTTATAATAGTACCATAAGTATACGGGGATCCACTTCTTGCTATTGTTAGATGAAGGCATAATGTGCCTCCCCCGCTGTAAACAGACAAGCCGGAAAATCTTGAATAACCAATAATATTGGTTCCAGTAAACCTAAAATAGCGTTGCCATTGCAATGTGCCACTTGAGTTATACTTTGCAACAATAGCTCTCTCCGATGTGTTATATTTTCCGGCAAAAACATATACGTTATTAGATGAGTCAAGAGTCATGTGTTGCCAACCACCTTGGGTATTAGAAAGTAAGCGAGCCCAAGTTGGTGTAGTTCCAACAAATTTAACCACTATGCCAGATGCATTTGCATCTGTCCACTGCCCAGAACCATATACAGCATTTTCACTACTGTTATAAAATGCGGCGCCGCCGTAATAATTGCCGCCAGACATTGTCATTACATTATTGGCATTTGTAGGAGTAACTCCAGTGCCATCAAGATTGTATTTTATTAAACTGGGATAATTACTACTATTGGTGCCAAATCCATAGAGAAAACCACTATATTCAAAAAGCATTGTTCCATAACCATTCCCACCACCATTCGCGTTTTCTGTGGTTTTGAGCCAAACAGCTTGACTATTGTACGATGATCTCCCGGTACCCAAATTACCAGAAAACTTTGCTGTCATAGGCTTAGTATATTGGCTTTTACCTGAAGAATAATAAAACCTAAAACTAACAAGAAGTTCACCACTAGAATTAATAGCAACTGCATTGAGTCTAGCACTATTGCCGGCCTGCGTATTAGGACGTATAGCACCTGAGCCAATCAAAGTACCTGATGTACTAACTTGCATAACGGTGAAATACCCACTGCTTGAGCTAAGGGTTGTAAAGTAAAAAGAATCAGAAACGCTTGAGTAAAAACACTCACTAGGTACACTTGACCCACCAATGGACCCAACATACTGTTGAGATATCACTGCGCCGGCAGAGTTTAGTCGTAGAATAGCAGTACGATTGCTCTGTGTCCCACTTTTCATAAACGATGTAATGTTACCAGAAGAATCAATAGCACCAGTAAACATCTGGCTTATATTCAGCGAGTTCGACCAAGTTGAGAAAAAATCTGTGCGATTGCTTTTACCGTAGGCATCATTCAAAGAAATAGCACCACTTGCTTTACCCAAAAGTGTACGAACGGCAGCATCGTTCAAACCGATTAGAGCGGTAGCGGAAAGACCTAATTCAAGGTTAATAGACTGCCCTGCAGTTGCTCCACCAAGACTAATTGCACCAGAAGCATTAAGAGCCATTAGTTATTCTCCAGTGCCTCAACACGTTTAGTTAGTTCAATCAATGCGGCAAAAGCCAGTACGCCAAGTTTTTCGTAGTCAACAGCAAGTGTACCGTCTTCACGTGTACGAACGGCTACTGGAAAAACGGCTTGTACATCCTGGGCAATAACACCAAAGTCAGCTTTTTGTACAAAGTACCCATCTGCACCACCCTTAGATTCAATATAAGAATCCGTCCAGTCAAATAACTTACCGCCAATGCTGTTAACTGTTTCTAATGCATTAGGTATATCCCGTACATTCTCTTTGAATTTTCTATCAGAAGAGTAATAGGCTGTAATGTTATTGGTTGCGCGAATTTCACCTGCTGTAGCCGAAGCTGCTGTACCTACACCTACAGAGTTAAACTGAGAGTTTTGTGAAGTACTTGTAAATGTGGCTGCTGAACCAGATGTATTTTGATTCAGTGTTGGGAATGTACAGTTAGCTAAATTACCAGAGCTTGGCGTACCAAGGGCTGGTGTGACCAACGTGGGTGAATTTGATAGTACGACACTGGTCGTTCCTGTACTTGTAGTAACTCCTGTACCACCGTTAGCTACAGGTAAAGTACCTGAAACGTTAGTAGTAAGGCTGGTGTGAGCTGTAGAGGAGGAACCAGTTCCACCTTGAGCTATTGAGAGAGGGGTTGTAAGACCCGTTATTGAAACTACGTTTGCAGCACGACTGTCGTCTATGACGGTTGTTCCGCCTATTTTAATTGCCATCTTCGTTCCTTTTGAACTCGGTTATTGTTGTTATTATTTAGGCTTCTTAAGCTCTTCTATCTCTTGTTTTAAATCCTTGATTGCTTCAACTAAGAAAGCAGTCAGGTTCATATAATTAATACCCTTGGTACCATCAGGTCTTTGCCTAACTACGTCAGGAATTACTTTTTCAACTTCTTGAGCTGATAACCCGTATGCTTTTTCTTTGCTCTTTACCCATGTAAATCCAAACCCATTCAATTGACTTATAATATCTAAAGGATTTACAATAGGTGTAATATCTTGTTTTAACGTCATATCTGAAGATGAGTTATAGTCAGTTGATGTTAAAAGACCGGTAGAAGGTGTAAATGTCAAACCGGTAGAAGAAACATTTGCGTTCAACCCACCTGTATTACTGCTTGTAAACATGGGGTAATAGGTTGATACTGATGCTGTTTCATCTGTTATAGTAATCTTACCAACAGTTAAACTACTAGCGGTACCGGTAGCGTTGGTTAAGACAATTGCAGAAGGGGTACCTAAAGCTGGAGTCGTTAAAGTAGGGCTGGTTAAAGTCTTATTAGTTAATGTCTGGGTACCATCTAAAGTTACAGCCGTTCCACCGTTTGCACCTACTTGGGCAAATACATCCCATGTAGAACCGGTATAGACTAATTGTACGCTTACACCGTTAATGTCAATTATTAAATCTTCTGCGACATTTGCAATAGTAGACCCGTTACGTCCAACGGTCAATGCGTTTGCACCAAAATCTCCATATGCGTCAGCTACCACCACCTGATTACCGACGACAGGACTTAAAGGTAATGTGACTGTGAATGCACCAGTTGCAGTATTAGCGAGAACACCTTCGTTATTATTAATAGTGTAATTGGCAGACTTGGTTACATAAGACAAACCACTGGCAGGTAATGCACTACTGAACCATGTATTACCATTACTGGTTAAGACATTACCGTCAGAACCAACCGCATAGGTAACAGAGTTAATTGCAGCAACCAAATTCGCATTGGCCGATGTACTTAGATTAGAAAGAACCCCAAGCGTAATATTAATATTAGAAAAGTTATTGTCCACTTCCGAATTAGTCAGAGGTGTACCCTTTACGGTAGACCCTGGACTAGAGATCGAATTAGCGGTTCTTAAGAGTATCGTTGCCATGTAATTACCTTACAGTATTCTTTTAAATATTTATTGTTTATTTATCTGATGTAGAGTTATTAACCAAGGACCGAAGCAGATCCTTTAACTCCCTTAATTCATCTCTCATACTTTGCATCTCGGACTGAAGTCTTTCTGTAGTACCCACTGTCCTAAGTGCTAATGTTTTTTGATTGACATAATTTTGTCTTGAAACACTATCAACCACCAGAATAGCTTTAGATCGAGGGTCTCGGTAATGGTTTGGGTGGTCCTTGACCTTAACTAAATTATCTTTGTTTATCATGATAAAGCAATAATTCTTAAATCCTTAACCTTGGGATAATAGGCGATTGACGAAGATTTAAATACAATCTTAATAACAAATGCATTGAACGGGGTTAACTCGTCAATAAATTTTTCTACATCAATATATTGACCGTCTACAGTATTTTTTAGTGTACCAATATCTAGTAATGTATATTCTTTGGTATCAAAAGAACTAGATTCATTACCATTTTGAGTTTTGAAAAACACCTCAATACTTGTATTTACAGGTTTAAATACAGAGAAGCGTACTAACAAGGCAGAGGCGGGGTTAGCTAATTCAATCTTTCTGGTTACATACTTAGATTTTGAACTACTTCCTGTGGCCGCTTGTTCAGCAATAAATATTGGCTTGTATGAGATGGTAATTGCATTACCAGCTGGCTCAGTAATAGCATATGGATTATTAACCGTAACAGAAGAACCATCGATTGCAACCGATGTAATTCTTACATCACTACTGTTATTGGCATGACCGCCACTGATAACCACGTTTGCCCCCGGTAGCATAACCTTGGCATTTGCCTTAGCATTCGTACCACTGATATTTATTACCCCGGTTGATGTAAATGAAACCCCGGTGTCTGCTGTTGTAATTGTAATAGTATCTAGACTTAAATTTTCAGAAGTAGACGGGCTATTAATATCTGGTGTAACAAACAGTACACCAGATAAGGGTATGTTAATAATAGGTGATGAGTAGATGTCAGAGGTTGAAAGTTCAAGACGATAAACAAAGCTGTCAGCTCCACCGGCGGACTCAGCACTGTTTTTTGAGTCTAAAAGTAGTCTTGCAGAATCTTTAAAAGTAACATCAGTAGGAGTAACCGGTACGAAGTCCCTGACAGTATAAGAACTATCAATGGTTTTTAACTTATGCACTATAGATGCTTTAGTGGGGGCATAAGCACTTAAGTTTGGAAAGACTGTTGTGAATGGTTGAATGGTGGTTGATAAAATACCCTTACCGCCAAAGCGGCCGGGGGTAATGTTTGCAGTTTCTCCTGCACTAGTTGATAATGTAACAGTATAAGAGTCATTTGTTACATTACTTACATTAAAGAAAGTATTAGATAGCTTTTGAACTGGTATACCATTATTAACCGTTACACTGGATGCAGTGTTAGACAAATAAGAAATTTCATTTGGTATACCATTAAACTTAACATAGCTACCGTTTTGGAATCCATGGCTATTATGAAATACCTTCACTACAGCAGATGAAGTATAAGACTTAAAAGGATCAGTATCAAGCTTTTTCAACGTAGGTGATACCATGCCTTTACTATCGATCCTTAAATCTACAGTAGCAGACGTTGAAGTAAGTCTAGCGCGATACACCTTAAATTTAATATCTTTAGTTTGATCTGTTTCCCACATCGACCCATTTGACGAAAGGAACATAACACCGGCATACGGTTGTTTGGATATAATAGAATTTTTAACTAAATCAAGACCCCCTATCTGGCTCACAAATACTCTATTCCTTGTTGATACTGAAGATAGGGTAAAGCAGTATTGACCAATATCAAGACTAACAGGGATAGGAAAGGTAAATGTGGTAGCAGTTGCTCCATCGGTTGAGGTACTAATATCAGCAACCGCTTTGGTAACGATTGAGTTTGGTAAGACATTAGAACTGGGTATATTATTTTCAACCCTTCTCAACGTCATTTCAACAGGGCTCACACTATCCTTACTGCTAAAATAAAGATCTACTTTAGTGACGTGAATAGGAGCATCGACAAAAAATGATTGAGCAAGCGTATCGTAGTATCCTACTAAACCTGTTCCCCCATCGACGTTTAAACTAACTGTCATTTATATTCCTTTGTTCCCATTATTAATTAGCTAGACCGGAGCCTGATTTTGTGATAGAGGCTGCCGTCTGGGCGGTTGAGCTTTGACCGTCAATGAATCCCAGAGTCATTGCTGCAGCCCAGTTATCAATTGCTTTTTGTACCCCTTCTGTGCTCTCTATCCATGACCCGTTAGCAATTCCTGCCTGGTAAAACGCTAACATTTCAGAAGTTGGCGCGCCTGCAGCTACTAATTCTGTAGTAGTTGCTTTCACAGCCTCATATACTGGTACAATAACGCTTTCCCACTTTTCTGTAGATACACTATTTCTGATATCAGCAATAAACAAATCTCCCGTATCCGCATTTCTAGCTTCCATAATATTGGTAGCTGTATAATACTGATTCATTGTTAGTTGATTTGGTAGTACTGCTTCTGCAGCATCACCCGTTACTGATGCACCACTTACAAAATCATACGTATTTCCACCAACCGTTGGATCACGCAAAGCAATTGTATTGTAAGTAGATGTAGACGTAGGCAGATTTGCAAGGAATGTAGCTTCGACAAAACCTGTTGTTGATACCAAAGTATCTTGAAACGTACTTCTTAAATCCTTACTAGTACTGGTTATGGTAGTATTTTCCAGGAAGGAAACAGCATGATCGGTAAACCCAAGTACAATAGCTGCTGCGGTAGTACCAGTAGATGTAGAAGAGGTAGGAGCAACAGTTGTAGTTGTTGTTGTAGAAGTTGTGCTGGTAACGGGGTCAACATTCTCTGGTCTATATAAGGTTGTAGAAGTTGTGCTGGTAACGGGGTCACCATTCTCTACTATATATAAGGTTGTAGAAGTGGTAGAAGTGGTTGAAGTCGTTGTACTTGTAGTAGTAGTTGTACGGGTAGTGGTCCAGTCAGTATCTGGTTCAGCAGTGGTAGGGGTGTTGTACACTGTTACACTACCAGGTCTAGAATCTACAGAGTTAATAGGTTGATATACAATAACAGGCTGTGGTACATAATTAATACGGGGTGGCTCTTGTTTTGCCAAAATCCCGCTTGAAGTAAAATAAGCATCTGCAAAAGATTCTTTATTACTTGCATCCGTCGAAGAATCTGTTAGTCTGAATTTAATAGCACCGGTAGGTATTTTTAAGCCAGATGCAGCTGGGTCAAATCTAAAATATCCTGATACTGTACCTGTGTCATCAGAAACTAATACGCCCTGGTTACTATAGTCGTTAACAAAACTAGATATATTGCCTGATCCAGACGGGGAGAAGCAGAAATTTGTTACGTTATATTCATTAAAGAATGCATAGTACTTAGTTCTAGGCTTAAGTCTGGAGGCAGTAAATCTAATATTTACCGCTCTCGCATAAGGAAACACAACATTGTTAGCATTACTATTAACGGAGGCCTGAGTTAAAACAACACCATCAGAAATAGCTTTTACACCATCATTATTACCTGGACTATACCAGAACTGTTTCCATGAATTCCAAACCGATCCATATGTCTTTTCACCAATTGAATCAGGAATTAAAGTATCAAACTCCCCGTTGTCATTTTTATAAATTAATGGTTTTTCACTGGCATCATACCATGTATCACCACTAGGTGTCAGTTGCATGGAGCCGGTATAGATATAAATATCAAACGGGTTAATATACTGATCGGTACTGGCTACATTGTTTACTGCATACTCTTCATCGGTATAACTCAACATAATAGTTGTATCATTTACCAATGTATAACCATTGGCTGTACGATCGGCAGTAACACTATTAACCTCAGCTAACTTATAATTGTTTTGGTTAAAGCTGGGTAATAACTCTCCCTTTGCAAAATCCATTGAAACATTATAATCAGGGTTTCTAATATCACCTGTTCCGTGACCGGTAAACGAGTCAACCACAAACCCGTTTTTAAATCTGTCTAATCCAAATTGATCCTTGACTGAAAATACTGCTGTATCCAATTCAAGTAAGGACAAGGTAGTGTAGTATTCTAGATTTTTAATTCTATTTTCTAACTTACCAATGTCTTTCATGGTGTACCGTTTTTGATCTAGCGGGGTAAAATTAGAATCCCTGTTAATATCAAAACCGTATGCTGGGTGCTCAATCACATATAATGGCATGGACTGGTCTTCCACCACTGGTTCGACAGGGTCTAAAGAACTTGTACCTTCTTTGTATGCAATTTCACCTTTACTAGTAATGTATATTTTATCAATCCTAGGTAGATAATAGATATAGTCACATTGAAAGTCATTATTGTAATCAATAAATTCTGTTCTTACAGCGCCGGTATTTTTAAAGTTAGCCCCGTCATTAGAAATTCTTGGTCTAAAGTCCAGGCTATCTCTTAAATTGTATGTAATGCCTTGATCGACAAAAGGTGAAATGTCTTCATAATCAGGGTATGACGCTTCACTAAAATAATCTCCAGATCCATGCGTATAATACTCGTAACTTACTTTTAGAGGACCGGTAGGTAACGGCTTACCAGGTTTAATTTTAACTGATGATATACCATAGTAGGTAGGAGTTTGACCTGTAGCTAATGTATAGTTATCTGTGATGTCGACAGCGTTTGAATCTAAGTATGAAGTACCAAATACATTGGATGACATTCTAACGTTAGAAATAACGTATGCATCAGCATTACTTAAAGAAATTACAGCTGATTCACAATCAGTTTTAGCAGTTAAAGTAATAGAACCGTATGTGCTTGTCTTAGTCTTTGCAGCTGGGTTGCTTTTAATAACAGTACTATATACCAAAATGTCTTCGTTTGTTAAACCAAAACTTGATAATTTAATACGAATGTTTCTATTGGTGCCGTCTGTGTATTCAAAATTATTTGAACCTACATAGAATACATTACCTGCTTTAGCACCAGTAACGGCTACTGCAAAGTAGCTAGTATCACTTCTAGAGGCAAAGGTAGAATTAACTGCAGTTGAGAGATCAATATTACCTGATGCCAGTGTACCATATGATACCCGTCTGGTTCTTAAAGTAATATCAGATATGTTATTAATTACATCGTTTGCAAATGGGAATATATAAACCGATTTATCAGCATCAGCAATTACCGCGCTGTCTCTAGAGGCATTAACTCCTGATACGTTTGCAAGAGGGTAAGTTCTACCAATTGTAAGAGCTGTATTGGTGGTAATTGCTGCCACATAATATGAATTAGTATCAGATGTAAACTGTACGTAATCACCAACTTTTAATTCGCTGGTAAATATAGTATTTACACCGGTAACAGCATTAGAACCGTTGGTTAAAGATAGACTGCCGGTAATAGCTACTGCCGTAGGTACCACATCGGACGTATACGCGGTTGAAACATAACCTGTATCTGAAACACTAGATTGAAATAGACTCTTAACGTCTCTGTCAAATGCGTATCCTTTAATCATTTGAACATCAAACAAGAAAGCTTTCATTGTCGATGCATCTAACATTACGTTACCAGATCCGGTCTCGTATCCTCTAATCCTTGCATTTCCAACCAATGTACCGTTAGAAGATCCTTTTGCGTTTGTATATTTGTTATACAAATTAACTGTGCTAAGATCTGATGTAAAGTTAGGAATACCGAATGTATTGGAAACGTTAAGGTAATTACCTATAGGTGTTCTGACTACTGCGTTTGTTACGTTGGCAGAATCTCTAGGTTTGTTAAAAGGTAGGTAGGTATTTGAAATAGTACTTACTTCGTAACCCTTGACATAACTCTTACCTGGGCTAATAACTGCAATACCAAAATTACCTGTGCCGCCCTGGTTACTAGTTAAATAACCATCTGGGTGGTTAACATCTTTTAAGTGCTCTATAATTTTTAAATTAAAAGGCTTGACTGTATAGTCGCCAGATTCATCATATGTTCTTCTAGCCAACTCATCGGCAAGAACATTATAGCCAGGTTTGTCGGTAATAGAGACTACTTCACCATTCTCAATTCTACTGAGTTCAAAAAAACTATCTGAAGTCACGCTATCGCTTAGTAGCCGTTTTGATAATACAAGTATAATTCGATATCTATCGGCACCAGGTGCAAAGTAATTAAATGTACTAATAGCTGGATCTAGTAAGGACTCATCATCCTCACTGTTAATAATATCTTCGGCAACATAAAGCCCAATTCTATAGCTTGGCACAATACCGTATTTTTGCAAAATAACTGTCTGTGCTTCTACCCTGACAAATCTATCTTTAACAAAAAAGATACCTGTAGAGATACTAGCAGCAGAAGACTTACCTGTTGCAGAGGCAGCAATAGTAGTAGCATAATATGTTGTACCACCGTCGACAGTCTGGAATGTCTCTGAGTTAGCAAATGACGTTGTTGTATAATTGGTACCTGAATCAAGATACTTTACATATACTGTTGGAGGATCGGTGTCAGTAGCTGCATCGACTTGAATAACTTTTGCGCGAATACCAGTTGTTTGACCTTGTAATTCTTTACCAATAAAATTTTGAACATCAATATCTATTGTATTGTGAGTAGGTAAAAGTTTAACGAAGTTAAGAGTCTTATCAATAACTAAATTACCCGGTATAACCATTGAACCAGGTTTAAAGGTATGATTACCAAATTTTGTAACTTGATTTTGAAGAATTGTCTGTAGTTGGTTTAGTTCTCTTGCCTGAACAGCCACCCCTGGTTTAAAGAGAATACGGTAAAAGCCATTAGCTTCATTGTAATCGTCAAAGTACGGATCGGTGTTAAAATTAATCGCCATCTCTTACCTATGTTATAATTTGAGTACTGTTCTAAGAGTAACTAATTGTTGTTCGCTGTAACTAACCGAGGTTCTATTATCGATATACAATAAGTCACCGCTAAATTTATTTATGGTGGGTAAAATTGTCAGATCTGTAATGGCATAGTCTAGATCTGATGTCTCGTCAGTTAATACGTCACCTGTTGTTACATCGTGATTATTTTTGTTTTGAATTAATATTTGATTACTTAAAGGAACTACTTCAACTACTTCAAAGTATCGTTTAGAGGTACCGACCAGATGAGTCAATATAGTATCTCGGGCAAGCCCACTAACAGTATCAACTGTTACGAGAAAGCATGCACTACCAATAACGTTGGCAAATGCTCGCTCATTATCGTATTGTTTTAAATCTTTAATGATGCCAAATTGTCTATAATCATTCTTTACATCAACACCTTGGTTCTTTTCATTATTTATTGTTGAGGTAAACATCAAAGTATCTGCAAATAATTCTCTAACTGGATCACTACCATGACCCCTGTATGGAGATAATATGGCAGATACATTTGCATTTGCCCCGTTACCTGTTATAGTTACATTTGCATTAGTATATCCAGAACCCGGAGTTAATACAGAAATATAGCTTATAGTATTATTTACTATTACTGCATTACCTGTAAAATTAATACCATCACCTGCTACTGTAACGTTGGCATAAGAGTATCCGTTGCCTGCATTACTAACTTTAAATGCATGGATGCCTCCGTTTACAGCTGACAGCTCAACAACAGTCTGTAAAGTATCAATATCATCTACAGAAAGATTAGCAAATATGTTAGCACCGGTACCAGTTGCGCTTGCAACAGTTAAATTAATATAGGAATAACCAGTACCGCGATTTTCAATAATAACATCTTCAACTTGACCGGTTGAATTAATAAATGGTGTAGCTACAAAGCCTGAACCATCACCAATGGCTGAAATAATAGTATTAACGTTTGAACTGTATCTTGTACCTTCGTCTTCAATTAAGACTGAATGAATAGAGCCATTTCGAAGTACAGGAGTTAGAACGGCAGAGGTAGCAAAAAACAAATTGGCAGTTGCATTAGATGTAGGTTGACTATTACCAGACGTACTAATTGTAATAGTTGTATTTGCTCTTGCAGCAGTAGTATAGCCAGTACCTTTATTAGTTAATACTATATCTACTAAAGCATTACTACTGAATATTAAATTTGCAAAAGCATTTGAGGTGGGCTGAGCAAGACCAGAGGTAGTTATTGTAGCAGTAGTGTTAGCAATAACAGCTGTATTATAACCAGCACCAGTATTAAATATTCTTACATTACTAATATTATTAAGTAAGCTTGTACCCTTGCCCCCGCCATCGTTAATTGTAATAGATGCAGTTTTATAATTAGCCCCGGCGTCTTTTATTCTTACATCAATAAACTCACCAGAGGTATTGAAAACAGGTGTTAAATTAGCTATTGAATTACCAGATAGCCCTAGGAACTGACCTGTAACTGTTAATGTTACATCATCATTACTTGTATAACCAGACCCAGCATTATTAATGATAACACTGCTTACTTCACCTTCAGAATAATAAGCATTTGTAACTGCCCTCTGAACTGGTATAAAGTCTGAAGTCAAAAAACGATTCTGTGAAGAAAGAGGAATGGTGTAAAGATATTTCCAAACATAACCATCAGCTGTTGCAAACGTGGTTATGTCTTGACCGGAAGGCTCCACTGTAGACGCAGCATTATTATTATTAAAAATACATTTGTATACTCCAAACGCACCTGTCAATACATAAAAATTAGCTGTCTTTAAACTAGTAGCTCCGGAATATGCAGGGGAAGTAGCGCTGTAGTCACCATCGAACTGATCGTATACTGTACCGGTCGTCCAGTTTATTCTTGGCACTACATAAGATACGTCTCTTAAATTAATCTTCTTAACACTTAGAATACCGTTGCGAGTATTATACTCATAGTTCTGGGTAACTTCAGGAGTTTCTGGAACCTGAGGACTCGCCCACTCAATTATATTACCAATAAAATAGTAATAGTTGGCTCTTCGCGATAAGAATTCATTATAAACACTATCTACCAACGAACGATGGATAGTGTCTTTTAAGAGAAAAGACATATTATGCTACAGTAACGTTCCAAGTAATAACCACAGTATCGCCAGCCGCTTTAGTAACAACACCAAAAACTGTTCTGCACAATAGATTACCAGAAGAGGAAGCATTTAAGATGCCAGCTTCAGTGATTGCCCCCGTACCTGTACCTGCAGGAAAAGTACTTACATATGTAATAGTATTAGAAGATCTAGTTGTTGAGTCAAGAGCCACTCGTCCTAATTCTGCACCTAAGGCAGTTTGAGAGGTAGTTGCGGCAGTATTGGATGAACCTACAGCCATATGACTCATAATTGCAGTTGTGTTACCCACCATTCTTGAAGCAATTGTATCTTTACCAACAGCAACAACCAGGTTATTTACTTTTCTATAATCTTTTTGCTTACCGGACTCGTCTAAAAGAATAATTTCTAAATTACCTTTGACATTTATCGATTCTGTGAACATGTTTTATTCCTCTAAGAAGTTCTATGTTATATTTATACAAGCCATCTTGTAAGTTAGCTAAACGAAATTGCTGTAAAAGCAGCGTAAGTCTCTAAAAAGTACCCTGTTGCACCAGTGTTATCAGTGTAGTCTTCTGTTGTATCGGTTGCAGTAGCGCTGTCTGATTCTGTCCTACTAAATGTAAAGCTATTATTATCAGTTAATGTAATATCGTCTGTAGAGACCTTATACATACTTATGGTAATAGTATCGCTGATAGTAGTAATATCTTCAAGCGGCTTAGTTATTGAATAAACAGTATTTTCTGTAGTACTTAAATTGTCAGCATCTACAACCTTACTTACTAACTTAGCAACGGTCTCTAATGTTGAGAATGTATCAAAGAGATCTGCGTAAACATTTTGTTTACTTACTACACTAACGTTAGCAGATAAATTGGCTGTTACAGATAATACTCTATTAACAAATAAATTAGTACCAGCCTGGTGAACTAGCTTCTTGACAATATTATAGAATGTACTAATATCTAATTCAGAGGAAACTTGATATGCAAAAGGTTGATACAGTTTACTATCTTGAACTCGTACATCTGGTTCAGATACAAAGCCTTGGGTAGATATGTATTGCCCAGGATACCTAGCTACAGCGCCTAATGTAAAGTTGAAGCTTGCATCATTAGGGTTCTCAACTCCTGCTGTTGTAACAGATGTCAGTATCTGAGATGTTGCTGAGCTTGAAACTAAAGTAGTACTTGTATATGAAAAAGGGGTAACATAATCTTCTAAGAAGTATCTATCGCTATCAGATATAGAATGTAATCTTGTCGCGTCAAAGGTTTCAGAAAAACCTCCGCCTCTGGTTTGAAAATACTTAACTCTTTTAGTAACACCTAAAGCGTTAGATAATATAATACTGAGATCTTCGGTAAAATTATAACCATAATTTAAAAATCTTAATATTTGAATAGAGCCAGTTGAACTAACTCTTGCTATTCTAACTACTGTATCTACACCGCTACCAACCGTTACGTTAAAGATTTGACCGACTCTAAAGCCAGAGCCTCCGGATACAATTTCTACATTCGTTGTAGTTGGTTTAATAATACCGGTAAATAGTATTCCACTAGTACCGGTTACTGTAATACCGTCATCAATATCAAATGGAACAGGAAAAGCACTGTGATAAAATATTTCGTATAAATTACCACTAAGACTTTTAACTCTAACAATTTCTGCAGTATAATTAATATTATTTTTAGAAAGCGATAAGAACCTATCTTTTATATCTGCTGCACTTCCAGAGGTAAGAAGAACCCGGATAGAAGTTCTAAGACTCCATTGGCCATCAGATGGTCTTAATACAAATTCATAAGGGTGGTTAGTTTGCGCAGCAGTATCATATAAAACTTTAAACAGAGTCTCTATAGATAAGGTACTACCTTTTGCAGCATACAGCCCTTTAATTTTTTTAATTAAAAGAGGCTTATCAACTAATAAGCTTACAGGTAAGTCTTTAGCGTAGTTCGTTAGAAAATAATTAACAAACGATTCTGTAGTTTGATCAATATCACTATATTGTCTTGCATTTTGAACAAGCTCTAAAGCACCCTGATCTTGCTCCAAAAACTTATAGTAGTATTCTAAAAACGCAACAAAGGTTGTATAGTCAGACCTGATAAACTCAGGTAGCTGACTGTTTACAAGCTCCGATACTTTTTCTTTAATTCTTGTTGTCGCCATGTTATACCGATGTTGTCACATTAATTGTTGTACCTGCTAGCAAGCCACCAATCTTATTAACGGTAGTATCATCCTGTACTAATATTTCGCTTCTTGAAACTGCTAAATTATAACTAGCTTCTTGAACAGTGCCGGTGATTCTAATATCCGTTACCCCAGCTGGTATACCGATAGGGGTAATACCTGTTATACTAATTACCCCAGTTCCGTAATTAACAGTACCGACATTAGTTGCAACTATTGAACTGTTAACTACATTAACTAATCTCAGTACCCCGGAACCAGAATCATTTGGTGGGGTATCATTAGGTAAGTCTGTTATTTTAACGAGTGTAGCAACTCCGCCTACAGATATAAAGAAATAACTAGAAAGAATAGTACCTGGTTTTAAAGGGTTTCTATATTTTATAGACGTATCTCCTGTAAATAAATTAGTAGTATTTAATGTAGGTATAATTCGTCTTTGTAATTTAAGATTAGTTAACACACTTGTAATTGCAGAGTTCTTTGCTAAAATAGCACTTGTTAATGCAGAGTAAATAAACTCTTTATTAAATTTTTGAAGGTTAGTAGAAAAGTAATCTGTTATAGCGGTGTTAACTTGAGTCTTAATTTGATCAGATGATAATGTAGTAATAGAAGAATTATAAACAACGTCTGCAGTTAGGTTAACATAAAAAAACGTTGGATCAATAAACTCAGGAATAATTGTAATACTCTGTTTAGATTTTAATATGTTAGTTTTAATACTATTCTTTGTTGCATCTGAGATAGTAAAACCAGAATACGGCTTTAATGAAATTAATACTTTACCGTAGTAAGGGGGATCATTGTCCTCCCCACCCCATACAGATACCGATTCTGCACCTGCATAATTTGCAAGTATTAGAGCCTCATAGTCCGTAGCAGTTACCGCTCTATTCTTAGATGCGTTTACCCGGGGAGCATTAAACTTAATAGAGGTAATACTTTCAGTGTTTGCACCACCAGTTGAGTTACTGTTAACGGTAATAGCAATTGCGCTTGAACCACCAATGGTAGTACCAGCAGTAAAGGATTGGGATACAGTGCTGGATACGTTAACTGCTGAACCTGTTGCAACCAGGTATTGAATAGTAATAATATTACCTGCTACTAAACTCTTACCAATTATACCATCACCAAAATAAATTTGATATTTACCTTGAGGGTTCTGTTCAAGATAATAGACCGCAGATGTACTTCCTATACCGGTAATATCTGTCGAAAGGGTATAAGTGCTTGTAGTTGTATCAGAAGAAGATGTTTGAACACTGACTTTAATAGTGGTAGTGTCTACAGCTTCATTTGGAATTTCATACTTGGCAGCCGGTGTTATATCGGATACAACATAGCTATAACTTAATAAAGTACCTTCTGTGACATCTACATCTGCAAATGTATACGTGGAACCTTCTCTTTGAGCAGTTTTAGCGTCTGTAGTTAGAAACGTATATGGTACCCCATCCACTGTAGAGGTAAAAGGTGTGTAACGTTCCATTGTCAAGGATGCAGGCAAGTTAGATGGATTGGTAACTACAATATCTAAATTAGCAACTGCGCCCCTGGCTGATACTGGGGTATAACCTAGGTGTTTGGCAATAGATACTGCAGAAGATCTTTTTACAGCAGAATCCAAAAACATCTCATTTACCACCATATTAGCCAAGTAAGCATTATAGTGGGTGTTGTAAGCAAGCACATCTAACAGAGTAGATAGACCGGAGCCTTCAAAATCGTAATCTGTAAATTCGGTTTGAGCGTTTAAAAACGTTTTTAAGTTTGTCTTGATCTGATCAAAGTCAAGCTCGGCAATTCTTAAGTTAGACATTATCTTACTCTTGTTATTAGTGTTGTTAAAGTGATAGGTCTATCAGAGTTGTTTAATCTAAAAATAATATCACATACAATTTCATTATTATCTATTTTCTCACGAAGTACAACTTCTAACACCGTTGCTCTTGGCTCAAACTTATTAATAGTATCAAAGATAGTCTTTTTCATAACCTGTGCAGTCACAGGATTAAAATTCTCAAATAGAAGACCATGTATCTGACAGCCAATTTCAGGATGAAAGGGACGCTCGTAGTGCCTCGTAGATATTAAATTTCTAAGAGATTGCTTAACAGCTTCTTCATCGTTCTTTCTAGTCACATCACCGGTTACGGGGTGAGAAGAAAAAAGAAGATTAAAATCTGAATATTGTCTGGTATTTCGTGTAGCCATGTTTATATTTATATTAGCCAGCGAACACGTCTGAACTTCCTTCACGGATACTGTCGTTTCTACTGTCACGGTCACCTATTCGGCATATACCTATTCCGTTGGCAAATACCCCTGAGCTTCCCTGAATCATAGAGTCATTTCTGGTATCTCTATCTCCAATACGAACTACGCCTTTGCCGTTAACAAAGACAGACGAGCTACCATTGTTCTTCGTATCGTTTCTAGTGTCTTTATCACCAATTCTTGCAATTCCTGCCATTATGCTAACTGGGTTAGACCCTGAGAGTGGGTTTTATGGTTATAGAAAGTTAATACCTGACTTCTATTCTTCACGGCATAAGAGATATGAATCCATGGATTATTGGCGTAGCTACAATACTCTAATATCATCTGATCGTATTTAAGAACTTTTGCAAGTTTAGTTGCTATTTCGAAATATTCTTTCTTTGTAATACCTTTAAATTGTATATCGACTCCTTGACCTAAAGGGTGCTGAGAGGTCTTAGCATTAGATGCATTACCTGGATCCCTGAAAGCTGATGTAACAAACATATTAGGGTATATCTTCTTTACTGGTTCAAGTACATTAAGTGCTATAGCCTGCAGATTAAAAATGATCTCCCCGTAAGTAGCTTTTTCATGACCCCGGACAGGATCCCGAGTAACTGCAGCTTTATTAGATAGCATTTCAACTGTAAAATTAGGCGACAGATTATAATTGCCTGGCAATTGAGTTACAGTTTTTAATTTAACGTCAGGCTCAACAAAATTTTGTTGCTCCGACTCCACCGTCTTACTATCTACAGCAGTAGGCGGTGCACTTAGATCTGCGGCATTAGCAAAGCCTTCGCTAATAATTAAGTTCTTTTGACTACTAGAGTCTTCAGGAGATTGAGTTTCTTCTTCTAATGCAATCGATCGGCTATCGGCTAAAGAAAGAACCAGCGGATCATTTTTATCATTATCTGAAATATCTTTACGACTTGCAATGACCCCAATATTAGAAGATCCAGCAATAACGCTTTCTTGAGATTCTGAAGCAGCGCCTGCATTGCCAGAATTAAGATGAACTGCGCTACCATCAAGATTAATATTTTCGCTTGCTAATAAATCTATTTTAGCTCCGGAATCTATATT